>VFQQ010000116.1_pt1 | contig 204877 bp, 182 predicted proteins | sample 3512341 | NCBI WGS metagenome assembly VFQQ01 (sample SAMN10412373, study PRJNA504923) | tailings metagenome | isolation source: Relicate 2 Philex TSF1 revegetated site | place: Philippines: Tuba, Benguet | collected 2017-08-29 | reverse complement strand
TCGCAGCCCGGACAGCCATAAAACGAACGGTCGTGCGAAACTGGCCGGCGTTGTTCAATTTGCCGGCACACACTCTGTGGCGGCCACCAGGAGACATTCCATGGATTTGGCATTCACGCCCGAAGAACAGGCGTTTCGCGAGGAAATCCGCGGCTGGGTCAAGGCCAACCTGCCCGCCGACATTTCCCACAAGGTCCACAACGCCCTGCGCCTCACGCGCGACGACATGCAGCGGTGGGCGAAGATTCTGGGCAAGAAGGGCTGGCTCGGCTGGGGCTGGCCCAAGGAATTCGGTGGCCCGGGCTGGAACGCGGTGCAGAAGCACCTGTTCGAGGAAGAATGTGCCCTGGCCGGCGCACCGCGCGTGGTGCCGTTCGGCCCCGTGATGGTCGCGCCCGTGATTATGGCCTTCGGCAACAAGGAACAGCAGCAGCGGTTCCTGCCCGGCATCGCCAGCGGCGAAGTCTGGTGGAGCCAGGGCTACAGCGAACCGGGCTCCGGCTCCGACCTGGCCTCGGTCAAGACCCGCGCCGAGCGCAAGGGCGACAAGTACATCGTGAACGGCCAGAAGACCTGGACCACGCTGGGCCAGTATGGCGAGTGGATCTTCTGCCTTGTGCGCACCAGCAACGAAGGCAAGCCACAGACCGGCATCTCCTTCCTGCTGATCGACATGAAGTCGCCCGGCGTCTCCGTGCGGCCGATCAAGCTGCTCGACGGGGAGAGCGAAGTCAACGAAGTCTGGTTCGACAACGTCGAGGTGCCGGCAGAGAACCTCATCGGCGAAGAGAACAAGGGCTGGACCTACGCCAAGCACCTGCTCAGCCACGAGCGCACCAACATCGCCGACGTGAACCGCGCCAAGCGCGAGCTCGAACGGCTCAAGCGCATCGCAAAAGCCGAAGGCGTGTGGGATGCCCAGCGCTTCCGCGATCAGATCGCACTGCTGGAGGTGGACGTGGTGGCGCTGGAAATGCTGGTGCTGCGCGTGCTCTCGGCCGAGAAGTCGGGCAAGAACTCGCTCGACATCGCCGGCCTGCTCAAGATCAAGGGCAGCGAGATCCAGCAGCGCTACAGCGAACTCATGATGCTCGCGGCCGGCCCCTACAGCCTGCCCTTCATCGAAGAGGCCATGGAGGCCGGCTGGCAGGGCGACTTCCCCGGCGGTGTCACCGCCAACGCGCCGCTGGCGTCCACCTACTTCAACATGCGCAAGACCACCATCTACGGCGGCAGCAACGAAGTGCAACGCAACATCGTCGCGCAGACGGTTCTGGGCTGAAGACAGAGGAGACAAACATGGATTTCGATTTCAGCGACGACCAGCAACAACTGCGCGACGCCGTGCGCAAATGGGTCGACAAGGGCTACACCTTCGAACGCCGCAACACCATCGTGGCCGCTGGTGGCTTTGACCGCAGCGCCTACAACGAACTGGCCGAACTGGGCCTGGCGGGGCTTTACGTGAGCGAGGACGATGGTGGCCTGGGCATGGGCCCCATCGAAGGCATGGTGGTCATGGAAGAGCTGGGACGCGGCATCGTGCTCGAGCCCCTGGCCCAGACGCTCATCGCCTCCGGCTTGCTCGGTGGCTACGCCCCGGCGGATCTCAAGGCCGCGTGGCTGCCGCGCGTGGCCTCCGGCGAGGCGCTGGTGGTGCTGGCGCACCAGGAGCGCAAGGCCCGCTACAAGCTGGACGTGTGCGCCGCCACCGCGACCCAGGCCGGTCAGGGCTGGGCCGTGACGGGCACCAAGAACGTCGTGCCCGCCGCCGACCAGGCGGACGCTTTCATCGTGCCCGCCATGGCAGGAGGCAAGCTGGGCCTGTTCCTGGTGGAGCGCACCGCCGCGGGCGTCAGCACACGCGGCCATGTCACGCAGGACGGCAGCCGTGCCGGAGACCTCACACTGAAGGATGCACCGGCGCGATTGATCACCGCAGACGGCCTGACCGCGCTGGAGCACGGCGTGGACATCGGCATTGCTGCGGCTTGCGCCGAGGGCGTTGGCGTGCTGGACAAAACGGTGGACATCACCGTCGAGTACATGAACACGCGCAAGCAGTTCGGCGTGGCGATCGCCACCTTCCAGGCGCTGCGCCACCGCGTGGCGGACATGAAGATGCAGCTGGAACTGGCCCGCTCCATGAGCTATTACGCCAGCCTCAAGCTCAACGCGCCCACGGCGGAGCGCCGGGCCGCCATGGCGCGCGCCAAGGTGCAGCTGGGCACGGCCATGCGCTTCATCGGCCAGCAATCGGTGCAGCTGCACGGCGGCATCGGCGTGACCGACGAGTACATCGGTAGCCACTATTTCAAGAAGCTCACGCAGCTGGAAATGACCTACGGCGACTCTCTGCACCACCTGGGCGAGGTGTCGGCGCGCATGCAGGACACGGCTGGCGTTTTCGCCTGACCCTCGAGCGGCCCGCACCATGCGGGCCGCGGTGTTTTTGGACCCGACAAGAGGAACCCCGCGCATGACCACCCGCCGCTCCATCTTTGCTGCCGCCGCAGGCAGCCTGCTTCTGGCCGCCTGTGCCAGCACGTCACAAGACACCGCACGGCCACCCATCGTGTTCGTCCACGGCAATGGCGACTCGGCCTCCATCTGGCAAAGCACGCTGTGGCGTTTCGAATCCAACGGCTGGCCGCGCGAGCGGCTGCACGCCATCGACCTGCCCTACCCGCTGGCCAGAGATGAAGACGGCAAGGCCCAGCCGGGGCGCTCCTCCACCACTGAGCACATGGTCTTCCTGAAGACAGAGGTCGAGAAGGTCATGAAGGCCACGGGGGCGCCCAGGGTGGTGCTGGTGGCCAACTCGCGCGGCGGGTACGCGGTGCGCAACTACGTCCAGAACGGCGGCGGCGACAAGACGGTGAGCCACGCGGTGCTGGGCGGCACACCCAACCATGGCGTGTGGGCGATCAAGGGCTTCCGGGAAGCCAACGAGTTCTCAGGCACCGGCCCGTTCCTCACCACCCTCAACGCGCCGAAGAGCAGCGCCGGTGACGAGGTGACCGGACCGGTGCAATGGATGACGATCCGTTCCGACAACAACGACAAATTTGCACAACCCGATGGCGTGTGGATCGGTGCCAGGGGCACGCCCACCAACGTGAACTTCGACGGCCCTGCCCTCAAGGGTGCGCACAACGTGGTGCTGCCGCGCGTGGACCATCGCGAAACCTCGTTCTCGCCTGCCGCGTTCGACGCCACACACCGCTTCATCACCGGACAGGCACCCCGGACATCCGCGATTGCGCCGCAGACGTCGGTCGTGCTCAACGGCAAGGTCACAGGGCTGGGGCTCTCGTCCACAGACCCTGCCTCAGGCAACTACTCGAACAACCTGCCCTTGCCCGGCGCTCTGCTGACGGTGTACGCCATCGACCCTGCCACGGGCGAGCGCCGCGGCGCTGCGGTGCACAGCAAGACCGTGGCAGCCGACGGTCTGTGGGGCCCCTTCGCGGCGCAGGCTGACCAGCCTTACGAGTTCGTCGTCGCCGCGCCGGGTTACGCCACCACCCACATCTACCGCAGCGCCTTCCCGCGGGGCAGCGATCTGGTCCATCTGCGCGCCGAACGCCTGGCCACCGCCGACAAGGACGCCAGGTCGGTCGTCACCTTCACCCGACCGCGAGGCTACTTCGACGCCGCCCGCGACACGATGGTTTTCGATGGCAAGGCCTTGCCTGGCGTGCCGCCCACCGGCGCGGGGGTGTCGAGCTCGAAAATTCTCGTGGCCGACAGCGCCGTGCGCACCATCACCGCCGCCTTCAATGGCGAAAAGCTGGCTGGCCGCACATGGCCAGCCAGCGAGAACCATGTGGTCGTGCTGGAACTGACGTACTGACGCTAGGCGTGCAGCCGCGAAGTCTTGGGCAGATGGGACATCAGGAACTCCATCTGGTCCGCGAGGATGCGGCGGTTGCGCAGGATGAAGTCTTCCCACAGGCTGGGCACATAGGGCGCGTACAGCAGCCCCATGTGGGCCTGCTCGGGCGTGCGGTTGCCCTTGCGGTGGTTGCACGACTTGCAGGCCGTCACCACGTTCATCCAGGTGTCGCGCCCGTTCTGGCCCAGCGGCACGATGTGTTCGCGCGTGCACACCTCGTCGTGGCAGGCCTCGCCGCAGTAGGCGCACACATTGCGGTCGCGCGCGAACAGCTTGCTGTTGGTCAGCGTGGGCCGCAGGTCGAAGGGGTTGATGCGCGGCACGCCCTGGGTGCCGATGATGGAGTTGACCGTGATGATGGACTGGCGCCCGGTCACCGCGTTGTGCCCGCCGTGGAACACCGCGATCTCGGCCCCCATTTCCCAGCGCACCTCATCCGCCGCGTAGTGCAACACGGCTTCCTCCAGGCTGATCCACGACTGTGGCAACCCCTGTGCGGAGAGCTTCAAGACCTTCAAGACGGGCTCCTTCCAGTGAACATGTCAACGGGGAGGGACGGTCCTGGTCGGGCCGCCCTGCGCCTGCCGGCAGGGCCTGCGGGCGCATATCATCGTGTGCCAATATAGCGCGCTTTGATGAAGCAACCGTGGCAGAGGGCTCGAAGCCACAGCTTTCGCCCCCATCTGACCGCTTGTCAAAGCCCCAATATCCACTTTCTCCGGCATGAAAATCTTTCGCGGTTTGCGCTCCCATTCCACCGGTGCCCCCGGCTGCGCGCTGACCATCGGCAACTTCGATGGCGTGCACCGGGGCCACCAGGCCATGCTCGCGCTGCTCGACAACGAAGCGCGGCACCGTGGCGTGCCCAGCTGCGTGATGACATTCGAGCCGCACCCGCGCGACTACTTCGCCGCCCTGCACCAGAAACCCGAGCTCGCGCCCGCCCGCATCGCCACGCTGCGCGACAAGCTCCAGGAACTGGAGCGCTGCGGGGTCGATGAATGCGTGATCCTGCCCTTCAACGCGAAGCTGGCCAACCAGGCCCCAGAGGCGTTCATACAGGAAACGCTGGTGCAGGCGTTCGGCGTGCAGTACGTGCTGGTGGGTGACGATTTCCGCTTTGGCGCGAAACGCGCCGGCGACTACGCGATGCTCGACGCCGCCGGCGGCCGCCTGGGTTTCGACGTGGCGCGCATGCAAAGCTACGAGGTGCACGGTCTGCGCGTCTCCAGTTCCGCCGTGCGCGAGGCCTTGGGCGCCGGCCGCATGGACGACGCGGCGGCCCTGCTCGGCCGGCCCTACAGCATCAGCGGCCATGTGGTGCATGGGCGCAAGCTCGGGCGCCAGCTGGCCGAGAGCGCCCCGGGGCGCGGCGACGGCTTTCGCACCCTCAACCTGCGCTTCTCCCACTGGAAACCGGCGGCCAGCGGCATCTTCGCGGTGCATGTGCACGGCCTGGGGCCGGGTGCCGATTCGCCTCCGCTGCCGGGGGTGGCCAACCTGGGCGTGCGCCCCTCGCTGGACCCCGCAGACGTCAACGGCGGGCGGGTCCTGCTGGAAACCCACTGCCTCGAATGGCCGGCCGCCCTGGCCGCCAGCCTGCCCGGCGGGGAGGCCTACGGTAAAATCGTCCGGGTGGAACTGCTGCACAAACTGCATGACGAGCTGAAGTACGACAGCCTCGACGCCCTGACGCAGGGCATCGCCCGGGACTGCGACGACGCGCGCGCGTTCTTTGCGTCGCTGCACACCCAGACCCACCGGCAGACCACCCGCGACCGAATTTAGACGACACCGTCTCTCCGGTCGCTGCCCTTCGACAGGCTCAGGGCGAACGGTTTCTGTCCCAGTTCCCACACTCCCCGTTCGGGCTGAGCTTGTCGAAGCCACCAACGAATTCCCGTCATGTCCGAATCCCCCACCGATTACCGCAGCACCCTCAACCTGCCCGACACCCCCTTCCCGATGCGCGGCGATCTGCCCAAGCGCGAACCGGGCTGGGTGGGTGCGTGGAACCAGGAAGGCCTCTACAAGCGCCTGCGCGACGCTCGCGAAGGCGCGCCACTGTTCGTGCTGCACGACGGCCCGCCCTATGCCAACGGCCAGATCCACATGGGCCACGCCGTCAACAAGGTGCTCAAGGACATGATCGTCAAGAGCCGCCAGCTGGCCGGCTTTGACGCGCAGTACATACCGGGCTGGGACTGCCACGGCCTGCCGATCGAGAACGCGATCGAGAAGAAGCACGGCCGCAACCTCAGCCGCGACGACATGCAGGCGAAAAGCCGCGCCTATGCCACCGAGCAGATCGGCCTGCAGCGCGAGGACTTCAAGCGCCTGGGCATCCTGGGTGACTGGGAGCGGCCCTACCGCACCATGGACTTCGCCAATGAGGCGGGAGAAATCCGCGCGTTCAAGCGCGTGATCGAGCGCGGCTTCGTCTACCGTGGCCTGAAGCCCGTGTACTGGTGCTTCGACTGCGGCTCCTCGCTGGCCGAGTTCGAGATCGAGTACGCCGACAAGAAGAGCGACACGCTGGACGTGGCGTTCGAGACCAACGACGCCGGTGCACTCGCGCGCGCCTTCGGTCTGGCCTCGCTGCCCGCAGGCAAGTCGGCATTCGCCGTCATCTGGACCACCACCGCCTGGACGATTCCCGCCAACCAGGCGCTCAACGCCCACCCGGAACTGACCTACGCGCTGGTCGACACGCCGCGTGGCGTGCTGCTGCTGGCCGAATCGCTGGTCGAGAAATGCCTGGAGCGCTTCCAGCTCGAAGGCCAGGTGATCGCCACGACCAAGGGCGAAGCCCTGCGCGACCAGGTGTTCCGCCACCCGCTGTACGACGCCGACGCAGGCTACCGCCGACTCTCGCCGCTGTACCTGGCCGACTACGTGAGCGACAGCGACGGCACCGGCATCGTGCACTCGGCCCCGGCCTACGGCCTGGACGACTTCAACTCCTGCGTGTCGCACGGCCTGGCCTACGACGACATCCTCAACCCGGTGCAGGGCAACGGCACCTACGCGGCCGACTTCCCGCTGTTCGGCGGCCAGCACATCTGGAAGGCCGTGCCGGCCATCCTGGAAGCGCTGAAGAACGCCGGCCGCCTGATGGCGACCCAGCCCATCACCCACAGCTACCCGCACTGCTGGCGCCACAAGACGCCGGTGATCTACCGCGCGGCCGCGCAGTGGTTCATCCGCATGGACGAAGGCGAAGGCGTCTTCACGAAAGACAAGGCGCCGCGCACGCTGCGCCAGACCGCGCTGGACGCCATCGAGCACACGCATTTCTTCCCCGAGAACGGCAAGGCGCGCCTGCACGACATGATCGCCAACCGGCCCGACTGGTGCATCTCGCGCCAGCGCAGCTGGGGCGTGCCCATCCCGTTCTTCATCCACAAGGACTCGGGCGAGCTGCACCCGCGCACCATGGAGATCCTCGATCAAGCCGCCGACATCGTCGAGAAGGGCGGCATCGAGGCCTGGAGCCGCGTGACGGCCGAAGACATCCTCGGCGCGCAGGACGCGCCGCTGTACACCAAGAGCCAGGACATCCTGGAAGTCTGGTTCGACTCGGGCTCCACCTTCCAGCACGTGCTGCGCGGCAGCCACGCCAAGGCCTACGTCAACGGCGCCTTCCACCACGAAGGCCCCGAGGCCGACCTGTACCTCGAAGGCCACGACCAGCACCGCGGATGGTTCCATTCCTCGCTGCTGCTGGGCTGCGCGCTGCACGACCGCGCGCCCTACCGCGGCCTGCTCACGCACGGCTTCACGGTGGACAGCCAGGGCCGCAAGATGAGCAAGTCGCTCGGCAACGGCATCGATCCGCAGGACGTGACCAAGAAGCTGGGCGCCGAGATCATCCGCCTGTGGGTGGCCGCGAGCGACTACTCGGGCGACATCGCCGGCGACGACAAGATCCTCGCCCGCGTGGTCGACGCCTACCGCCGCATCCGCAACACGCTGCGTTTCCTGCTCGCCAACATCAGCGACTTCGACCCGGCCACCGACGCCGTGCCGCACGAGCAGATGCTGGAGATCGACCGCTACGCACTGGCGCGCGCGGCGCAGTTCCAGGCCGAGGTGCTGGGCCATTTCGAGGTGTACGAATTCCATCCCGTGGTGGCCAAGCTGCAGGTGTATTGCTCGGAAGACCTCGGCGCGTTCTACCTGGACGTGCTCAAGGACCGGCTCTACACCACGGCGCCCAAGAGCCTGGCACGCCGCAGCGCGCAGACCGCGCTGCACCAGATCACCCACGCCATGCTGCGCTGGATGGCGCCCTTCCTCAGCTTCACCGCCGAGGAAGCCTGGCCGGTGCTCGCCGGTGCGCAGAACAAGGGCTCGATCTTCTTCGAGACCTTCGCCGACCTGCCGGTGGCCAACGAAGGCCTGCTGGCCAAATGGGCGCGCATCTGCGAGGTGCGCAACCTGGTGAACAAGGAGATCGAGACCGTTCGCACCGCCGGCCAGGTGGGTTCCTCGCTGCAGGCCAACGTGCGCCTCACGGCGCCTGCCGACGACCACGCGCTGCTGGCCTCGCTGGGCGACGACCTGAAGTTCGCCCTGATCGTCTCGGCGGTGGAACTGCTGCAGGGTGATGATCTGGCGGTGCAGGTCGTGCCGTCGACCGCCACCAAGTGCGAGCGCTGCTGGCACTACCGGGACGACGTGGGCAGCGATGCTGCGCACCCCACGCTCTGTGGCCGCTGCACCAGCAACCTGTATGGCGCGGGCGAACCGCGCACGGTGGCCTGATGGCGGGCACCACCGGCAGCCGCCACATCTGGCCCTGGCTCGGGCTGGCCGCGTTGCTGTTCGCCGCCGACCAGATCACGAAGAACTGGATCCTCGCGGCGTACCAGCTGGGCGACAGCACCCATGTCACCGGCTTCTTCAACATCGTGCGCGTGCACAACACCGGCGCGGCGTTCTCGTTCCTTGCGGGCGCGGGCGGCTGGCAACGCTGGTTCTTCACCGCGGTGGGCATCGGTGCGGCCATCTTCATCGTCTGGATGCTGCGTTCGCACCCGGGCCAGAAGCTGTTCTCGTTCGCGCTGTCGTGCATCCTGGGCGGTGCGCTGGGCAACGTGATCGACCGCCTGTGGCACGGCTACGTGGTCGACTGGCTGGACTTCCACTGGTCCTTCCTCGCCGGCCTCTTCCCGGGCGGGCACTTCCCCTCGTTCAACCTCGCCGACGTCGCCATTTCGGTCGGCGCCGTGGCCCTGATCCTGGACGAGATCCTGCGCGCGCGCCGCCGCCGCTGAGCCCCCGCGCGGTCCCGCGAGTCCGCACCGCCAGCGGGGCCGGTTCCCGCGGCGTATAGTTTTGAGGTTCATGAAACATCTGTTGGACCTTCTTGCCTCGATCGCCCTGCTGGTATGGGGCACCCACCTGGTGCGCACCGGCGTGCTCCGCGTCTTCGGCAGCAACCTGCGGCAGATCCTGGCGTCGAGCATGGGCAACCGCTTCACCGCCGCGCTCTCGGGGCTGGGCGTGACCGCCCTGGTGCAATCGAGCACCGCCACCGCGCTCATCACCGCCTCCTTCGTGGGCCGGGGCCTCATCGCCCTGCCCGCCGCGCTGGCCGTGATGCTGGGCGCCGACATCGGCACCAGCCTCATGGCGGTGGTGTTCTCGTTCGATCTGTCCTGGCTCTCGCCGCTGTTCATCTTCCTGGGCGTCACCCTGTTCATCTCGCGCCAGGGCACGCCCGTGGGCGACTTCGGCCGTGTGCTGATCGGACTGGGGCTGATGCTGCTGGCCCTGCGGCTGATCTCCGCCGCCACCGGCGTGCTCACGCAGAACCCGGCCGTGCAGATGATGCTGGCCTCGCTCACCAGCGACCTGCTGCTGGAAATCCTGATGGGCGCCGCGCTGGCGGTGGTCGCGTACTCCAGCCTCGCGGTGGTGCTGCTGGCGTCCACCCTGGCCCTGCAGGTGGTGGGGCTGGACGTGGCCCTGGGCATCGTGCTCGGCGCCAACCTGGGCAGCGGGCTGCTGGCCGTGATCACCACCGCCAAGTCGGGCATCAGCACCCGCCAGGTGCCGCTGGGCAACCTGCTGTTCAAGGTGCTGGGGGTGGCCATTGCGATCTGGCTCATTCCCACCTGGCTGAAATTCATGCAACCGCTGGTGCAGGACCCGGCCACACTCACCGTGCTGTTCCACCTGAGCTTCAACCTGATGGTGGGCGCGGTGTTCATCGGCCTCACCAAGCCGGTGGCCCGCCTGGTGAACCGCCTGCTGCCGCTCAAGGAGGGCAAGGGCCCGCTGGACCGGCCCAACCACCTCGACCCCTCCGCCCTGGCCACGCCGTCGCTGGCCATTTCCTGCGCCGCGCGCGAGGCGATGCACCAGGCAGACGTGGTCGAGACCATGCTGCGCGGCGTGCTCACCGTGATCCGCAACAACGACGCCAAGCTCTCGCAAGACCTGCGCAAGCTCGACGACACGGTGGACAACCTCTACTCGTCGATCAAGTACTACCTCACCAAGATCTCGCGGCAGCAGCTCAGCGAAGCGGAAGGCCGGCGCTGGACCGACATCATCAGCTTCACCATCAACATGGAGCAGATCGGTGACACGGTCGAGCGCGTGCTGCTCGACATCGAGGACAAGAAGATCCGCAAGGGCCGCAGTTTCTCCGAAGCCGGCATGGCCGAGATCACCGAGCTGCATGCGCGCCTGCTCGACAACATGCGGCTGGGCATGAGCGTGTTCCTCAACGGCAACGTGCGCGACGCGCAGAAGCTGGTGGAAGAAAAGGTGCGCTTCCGGGACATGGAGCGCGAGTACGCCGCCACCCACCTGGACCGCCTCTCTGGCATGACCCCGCAGAGCATGGACACGAGTTCGCTGCACCTGGACCTGATCAGCGACCTCAAGCGGATCAACTCGCACATCTGCTCGATCGCCTACCCGATCCTGGACAGCGCCGGCGTGCTGGCGCCCAGCCGGCTGCGCGAACCCCCGCCGCCCTCGCACGCCAGCCGCCTCTGAAGCCCCTGCGGGCCCGACCCGCAACGCTGCAGGTCCTTGATCGCTGTGCTACGCTGACTCCCCGCTTTCTTGCCCCGACACAGGAGACAACATGCCCGGACTGCTGCCCCACATCGACCCCGATGGTCTGCTCGAGTTCTCGGTGGTCTACACCGACCGCGCGCTCAACCACATGTCCAGGCGCTTCCAGGGCGTGATGACCGACATTTCCGCCATGCTCAAGCGCGTCTACGGCGCCCACTCCACGGTGCTGGTTCCCGGCAGCGGCACCTTCGGCATGGAATCGGTGGCGCGGCAGTTCGCGCATGGCAAGCACGTGCTGGTCATCCGCAACGGCTGGTTCAGCTACCGCTGGACGCAGATCTTCGACATGGGCAGCATTCCCGCCAGCCACACGGTGATGAAGGCCCGGCGCACCGCTGAAGGCGCGCAGGCCGCCTGGGCACCGGCCCCGATCGATGAGGTGGTGGCCACCATCGCTCGCGAGAAACCCACCGTGGTGTTCGCCCCGCACGTGGAAACCGCCGCCGGCATGATCCTGCCCGACGACTACCTCAAGGCCGTGGCCGATGCGGTGCACGCCGTGGGTGGCCTGTTCGTGCTCGACTGCATCGCCTCCGGCGCGATGTGGGTGGACATGAAGGCCACCGGTGTCGACATCCTCATCTCGGCCCCGCAGAAAGGCTGGAGCAGCTCGCCCTGCTGCGCCATGGTGATGCTCAGCGAGCGCGCCCGCACCGCAATCGACCAGACGCAGAGCACCACCTTCGCGATGGACCTGAAGAAGTGGCTGCAGATCATGGAAACCTATGAAGGTGGCGGCCACGCGTACCACACCACCCTGCCCACAGACGCGCTGCTGCGCCTGCGCGACACGATGAAGGAAACCGAGGCCTACGGCTTCGAACGCGTGCGCAAGGAGCAGATCGAACTCGGCGCGCAGGTGCGCGCGCTGCTGGTGCGCCATGGCTTCCCCAGCGTGGCGGCGCCCGGCTTCCAGGCCCCGGGCGTGGTGGTGAGCCACACGACCGACCCCGACATCCAGTCCAGCAAGTCGTTCCTTGCGCAAGGCCTGCAGACGGCCGCGGGCGTGCCGCTGCAGTGCGACGAGGGTGCGGATTTCAAGACCTTCCGGATCGGCCTCTTCGGGCTGGACAAGTGGCACGATGTGCCGGCGACGCTGCAGCATCTTGAGCGGGCGCTGGCAGAGGTGACACCCAGGCAGGCTCAAGCGGCCTGATTTCGCGCCTGGACCTCGCGGGATCGGAGTGCAATGGCGCTCTGCTCCGCGAATGTCCCCCGGCGGCTGGTGCCGCCTCCTCCTTGACTTCGCTGCGCAGAACGCCATTGCACCCCGATCGGGGGGTGCCGTGTGGGGTTCAGGGCAGCAGCACCGTGCAACCCGTGGTGGCCCGCGCTTCCAGGCTCTTGTGCGCGGCCTGCACATCCGTCAGCGCGAAACGCTGGTCGATGCGAACCTTCACCTTGCCGCCCTCCACCACCGCGAACAGGTCGTCCGCCATGGCCTGCGTGCGTTCGCGGCTGTTGATGTGGTTGAACAGCGTCTGGCGCGTCACGTACAGCGAGCCCTTGGAGGCCAGGATGCCGGGCGCGAACGGCGGCACTGGGCCCGAGGCGTTGCCGAAGCTGGCCATGAGGCCAAAGGGCCGCAGGCAGTCGAGCGACTTGTCGAAGGTGTCCTTGCCCACGGAGTCGTAGACCACCTTCACGCCCTGGCCATTGGTGATGTCCTTGACGCGTGCAGCAAAGTCCTCGGTGCGGTAGTTGATGGCGTGCGTCGCGCCGTGCTCCAGCGCCAGCGCGCACTTCTCGTCGGAACCCGCGGTGCCGATCAGTTGCAAGCCGAGCGATTTCGCCCACTGGCAGGCGATCAGGCCCACACCACCGGCGGCGGCGTGGAAGAGCACGAAGTCGCCCGCCTCCAGCCCTTCCACCGGGCGGGTGCGCTTGAGCAGGTACTGCGCGGTCAGGCCCTTGAGCATCATGGCCGCGCCGGTCTCGAAGTCGATCGCATCGGGCAGGCGGCAGACGTTCATCGCCGGCATCACGCGCACATCGCAATAGCTGCCCGGCGGGTTGGCCGCGTAGGCCGCGCGGTCGCCGGCCTTGAGGTGGGTCACGCCCTCGCCCACCGCCTCGATCACGCCAGCGCCTTCCATGCCCAGCGCCAGCGGCATGGGAAACGGGTACAGGCCGGTGCGCTGGTACACGTCGATGAAGTTCAGGCCCACGGCGTGGTGGCGGATGCGCACCTGGCCCGGGCCGGGCTCGCCCACGTTCACGGTGTCGACCACCAGTTGCTCGGGGCCGCCCACGGCATGGATGCGCACGGCGCGGCTGGTCTGTTCGCTCATCTCGGTCTCCTCATCGGTGAAGCTCAACACAGGGAATGCGGCGATGCTGCCACGAATCGACAGATCACCGGAACCACCGCCCCATCACCCCCTGCCCGCGGCCGGTCTTGCCATCGCGGCTACAGTGGCGGGCCATGTCCTCGAACCCCGGTCCCTCGCGCCTCACGCCCATTGCCCTGGTCCTGCTGATCCTGCCGCCGTTGCTGTGGGCCGGCAACGCGGTGGTCGGCCGATTGATGCAGGGCGTGGTGCCACCGATCACGCTCAACTTCCTGCGCTGGGTGCTGGCCTTCTGCCTGCTGGCGCCCATGGCCGGCTGGGTGCTGCGGCGCGACAGCGGCCTGTGGTCTCACTGGCGGCGTTTCGCGCTGCTGGGCTTGCTCGGTGTGGGCTCGTACAACGCCCTGCAGTACATGGCCCTGAAAACCTCGACGCCCATGAACGTGACGCTGGTGGCGGCCAGCTCGCCGGTCTGGATGCTGCTGCTCGGCCGCCTGCTGTACGGCGTGTCCATCTCCCGATGGGCCGCCCTGGGCGCGGTGTTCTCGCTGGCCGGTGTGGCGGTGGTGCTGTCGCGCGGCCACCTGGACATGCTGCTCGCGGTGCAGCTGGTGCCGGGCGATGCGCTGATCGTGCTGGCCTCCATCCTCTGGGCCTGGTACAGCTGGTTGCTGGCGCGGCCACGGCCGGGCGACGAGCCGGCGGCCATCAAGGCCGACTGGGCCGCCTTCCTGCTGGCACAGATCGTCATGGGCCTGTTCTGGTCGGGACTGTTCTCGGCGGGTGAGTGGCTGTTCGTGCTGCCCCAGCTGCCGGCTGGCGAATCGCACATCCAGTGGGGCTGGGCCACCGTGGCGGCGCTGGTGTTCTTCGCGGTCGGTCCCTCGCTGATCGCCTACCGCTGCTGGGGCGCGGCCGTGGCCCGCGTGGGGCCGGCCATGGCCAGCCTGTTCCAGAACCTCACGCCGCTGTTCGCCGCGCTGCTCTCAGCCACTTTGCTGGGCGAGCCGCCGCGCGGTTACCACATCGCGGGTTTCATGCTGATCGTGGGCGGCATCCTGGTGTCTTCGCGCCGCTGAGCGCGCAGCACATCAGCGCAGGCGGAACGCCGCCACGGCCTGCACCAGCTGGTCGGCCTGCGATTTCAGGCTCTGCGCCGCTGCGGCGCTTTCTTCCACCAGCGCGGCGTTCTGCTGTGTGGCCTGGTCCATCTGCGTCACGGCCTCGCCCACTTGCGACACGCCCTGGCTCTGCTCGCTGCTGGCCGCGCTGATCTCGCCCACGATGTCGGTCACCCGGCGGATCGAACCCACCACGTCGCTCATGGTGCTGCCGGCCTGATCCACCAGCGCGGTGCCGTGCTCCACACGTTCCACGCTCACATCGATCAGGCCCTTGATTTCCTTGGCCGCGGCGGCACTGCGCTGCGCGAGGTTGCGCACCTCGGCGGCCACCACGGCGAAACCGCGCCCCTGCTCGCCGGCGCGCGCGGCCTCCACCGCCGCGTTGAGCGCGAGGATGTTGGTCTGGAACGCGATGCCGTCGATCACGCTGATGATGTCGGCGATCTGGCGCGAGCTGTCGTTGATGCCCTTCATCATCTCGACCACCTGCGACACCACATCGCCGCCCTGCGTGGCCACTTCAGAGGCGTTGATCGCCAGCCGGTTCGCCTGCTGCGCGTTCTCGGCATTGAGCCTCACGGTGGAGCTCAGTTCCTCCATCGACGCGGCCGCTTCCTCCAGCGCAGCGGCCTGCTGTTCGGTGCGCGCCGACAGGTCGTTGTTGCCTTGGGCGATCTGAGAGCTGGCGGCGGCCACGCCCTCGGCGTTGCCGCGCACGCTGCCCACCACGCGGGTGAGCTCGGCCTGCATGGTCGACATGGCATCGAGCAACTGGCCCATCTCGTCGCCACCGCCCTCGGGCACGGTCTGGCTCAGGTCGCCAGCGGCCACGCGCGCGGCCACCGTGCGGGCCAGATCGGCCGGCCGGGTGATCGAGCGGCCAATGACCACCGCAAACGCCACACCCGCGGCCAGCAGCGCCGCGATCGTGCCCAGCACCCATGCCAGTTCAGCGCGCTGGTCGCTGTACCGGCTGTCGATCTCCACGCCCAGTTCCTTCGTGGCGCGATCGCTCAGGCCGTACATGCCGTCGATGGCCGAGGTCGTGGCCTTGAAATAGTCGGCCGATGCGTACTGCAGCACCGGCGCCTCCACGATCTGTTCGCGCGCCAGCTTGAGCGCGCTTTCGAATTCGGCCCGCGCCTGTTCATGCAGGGCAGCGAGACGGGTCCTGAGGGTCGCGTCGTGCTCGAACGCCTTCTCCAGGCTGATGTCCAGTTCGCGCACGCCCACGCGCGCACGCTCCACCAGGCTCGCGATCTGCGCCTTCTCTTCCGGTGTGGCCGACTGGCGCACCAGCAGCGCAGAACCCCGTGCGCGCGCCTGGCCCAGCATCTCGGTGAGGCGCGGCATCTGCTGCAGGGTGCCGATGATCAGGAAGTAGGTGGACTTGTCGGGGTTGAAGGTCAGGCCGAAGTGGTCTGACACCCGGTCGTTGAGTTCGATCAGGCCCGCGATCATCGCGGTGTGGCGCGCGAAGCTTTCGGGACCGGTGACGCCACGCGCCGCCACGGCCTGCGACAGCGACTGCCATTGCCCGGTGATGCGCTGCCAGTCGCTGCGGATGCGCGCGTCCGGCAGGCCGCTCGCCAGCAGCGCATCGAAGCGTTGCACCGCCTGCTGCACCTCATCGGCGCGCGCCTGGCGCTGGGGTTCCGCATCGGCCTTGCCGCCGAGCACGGTGGCCGTCATGCCACGGTGGATCTGCGCCAGCCGCACCACCTCCAGCAACGAGCGGGAGGGCGCCAGGCCCTGGCGTTCCGCTTCAATGGCGGCGAGGCCACCGAGCGCGTCGCGCACGTAGACCGTGAGAGGCACCGCCACCAGACAGGCAGCGATGAGTCCCAGCAGGACAAGTTTGTGAACAAGACGCAGGTTCCGGATGAAGGCAGACATGGGGGACGATCGGGTCGATAAGCTGTTGAACACTGGTCCAACTATCGACGCCCATCCCCACAAGTTGAGCCGTCAACACACCACTTTCAGCAGGAAGATTTCCCTCTGGAAAAACGCCTGAAAGTGGTGCGAAAAATGCGCCTCTGCGGTGCGTTTTTCGTGCGTGAAAATGCCATCGCACAACGCTGGTGCAATGACGTTGCTCCGTCTCAGAAAGAGCCTGGATAGGCCCCGCCATCGGCCAGCACGTTCTGGCCCGTCACGTAGCCGGCCTGCACGCTGCACAGGAACGCGCAGATCGCACCGAATTCTTCCGGCTGGCCAAAGCGCCGTGCCGGCACACCCTTGCGACGGCCATCGGCGACGGCATCGAAAGTCTGCCCGGCTTTCTGCGCCAGGCTGCCCAGCGTGGTGCGCAGGCGCTCGGTCTCGAAGGCACCGGGCAACAGGTTGTTGATGGTCACGCCACGCGCGGCAATGTCGCTGCGCGCCAGGCCCGCGATGAAGCCCGTGAGGCCGCTGCGCGCGCCATTCGAGAGGCCCAGAATGCCGATCGGTGCCTTCACCGCGCCCGAGGTGATGTTGACGATGCGGCCAAAGCCGCGCTCCGCCATGCCGTCCACCACGGCCTTGATGAGTTCGATCGGCGTGAGCATGTTGGCGTCCAGCGCCTTGACCCAGTCCTCGCGCTCCCACGTGCGGAAATCACCCGGCGGCGGGCCGCCCGCGTTGTTGACGAGGATGTCGAACGCCGTGCCGGGCCCACCCGCCGCCGACAGCGCGGCCGCGCGGCCTTGCGGGGTGGTGATGTCGGCCGCCACACCGAGCACGCTCACCCCCGGCGCATTGGCGCGCAATGCGGCCACGGCGGCCTCGAGGTCAGGCGCACCACGCGCCACCAGCACCACGTTCACGCCCTCGGCCGCGAGCGCCTGCGCGCAGCCCAGCCCCAGGCCCTTGCTCGCGCCGCACACCAGCGCCCATTTGCCCTTGATGCCCAAATCCATGTGAATCTCCGAAAGTTAACTTTTGGGTGCCGTGCCGAAGCGCGTCACCAGGAAGACGCCGCCCAGCACGAGCACGGTACCCGCGACGATCCAGCGGTTGAAAGGTTCGTCAAGAATCAGCACGCCCATCACGATGGTGGACATCGGGCCAACCATCCCGGTCTGCGCGGTCAGGCCGGCGCCGATGCGTTCGATCGCCATCATCACCATCACCACCGGTGCGAACGTGCACAGCGTGGCGTTCAGCAGCGACAGCCAGATCACCTCGGGCGCCACCAGCGCGGCGCTCATCGGGCGCAGCAGCACGAACTGCAGCAGGCACAGCAGACAGGCCACGCTGGTGGCCAGACCCACCAGGCGCATGGTGCCGAGCCGCTTCACCAGCTCGCCGCTGTAGACGAGGTAGATGGCGTAGCTGATGGCGCTGGCAAACACCAGCGCCGCGCCGAGCGCCGCGTCCGGCCCCTGGAAACCCGCCTCGTGGCCGAAGACCAGCAGCACGCCGGCGTAGCTCACCCCCATCGCCAGCGCCTGCAGGCCGGTGATGCGGCGCTTGTAGATCACCCAGCCCAGCACCAGCACCAGCGTGGGGTTGAGGTACAGGATCAGGCGCTCCAGGCTCGCGCTGATGTACTGCAGCCCCCAGAAGTCGAGAAAGCTCGCGAGGTAGTAACCCGTGAACCCGAGACCGAGAACGCCAAGCCAGTCGTGCCGCGTCAGCGGCGCCGGTTTCTCGCCACCGGGGCGGTGGCTGGCCCACCACGCCAGCGCCAGGAACAGCGGCAGCGCGAACAGCATGCGGTACATGATGAGCGTGACCGCGTCGACGCCGTAGCGGTACGCCAGCTTGACGATGATGGCCTTGCCGCTGAAGGCGATCGAGCCCGCGCTGGCGAGCAGCAGGCCGGTGGCGAGATGGGGAGCGTGGGACGAAGAGGCAGGCGCGGCGGGCATTCGGGCGATTATCCCGGCGCCATGAAGATCATGCGAAGCCAGGGGCTTCGTGGTTGGTGATGCCAACCCACGTCAGCGGGCATCGCGGCGCCGCGGCTGCAGCACCACGACCAGCAGCAGCAGGATCGCCACCATCAGCAGCAGCGCGGAGACCGGCCGCTCGATGAACACCAGCCAGTTGCCGCGCGAGAGCTGCAGCGCGCGGCGCAGCTGTTCTTCCAGCCCCGGCGCCAGCACGAAGCCCAACAGCAAGGCCACCCCTTCACAACCAAGGCGCTGCAGCAGGAAACCCAGCAGGCCCAGCCCCATGACCAGCCACACGCCCCAGCCATGCGGCCCGAGCGCGAGCGCGCCGAGGCCGGCCGCCACCAGCAGGCCCGCCAGCAGCGCACGGCGCGGCAGGCGCAGCACGCTCAGCATCGCGGGCGCCCACCAGCGGCCCAGCGGCAGGTTGAGCAGCAGCAGGAACAGGTTGCCCACCCACATCGACAGCAGCAGGCCCCAGAACAGCCGGGGTTGCACCACCATCACCGACGGACCGGGCTCGATCGCGTGCAGGCCGAGCGCACCGAGCAACAGCGCCATGACGGTGTTGGGCGGCAGGCCCAGCGCCAGCATGGGCAGGTAGGCCGTCTGCGCACCGGCGTTGTTGGCGGCCTCGGGTGCGGCCACCCCGCGCAGGTTGCCCTTGCCCAGCGGCGGCTCACGGTGGCGCGAGACCACCGCCTCCAGCCGGTAGGCCGCCAGCGACGACAGCAGCGCACCACCGCCTGGCACCACGCCGAGCACCGCGCCCAGGCCGGTGCCGCGCAACAGGGCGGGCAAGGCGTCCTTGAGTTCGTCGCGGGTCGGTCGCATGTCCATGCCGGCCACGGCAACCGGGGCCGCGCGCGACGCTTCACGCACCGGTGCGCCGGGCGCCAGCGCGGACAAGCCCGCCAGTTCCGCCGCCACCGGGGCCACCACGAAAAAACCCAGCGCAAGGGCAATGAAGCCCACGCCTTCGGTCAACCCCTGCTGACGGCCCATCCACGGCTCCAGGCCTTCAGGCACGAAGCGCGCGGTGCCGGTGTGAACGTCCCACCCCATCAGGCCCAGCAACAGACCCAGCACACCCATCGCCAGCGCCTTGAGGAAGGAGCCGGACGCCAGCACCGTGGCCCCGACCAGCCCCACCACCAGCAGCAGGAACCGCTCGGCCGCACCGAACTGCAAACCCAGCGCCACCACGGCCGGTGCCAGCAGCAGCACCAGCGCGATCGCCAGGAAGCCAGCGGTGAAAGAGCTGAGCGTGGCGACGGAGAGCGCCACGCCCGCACGGCCCTGCAAGGCCATGGGATGCCCGTCAAGGCTCGTCATCACCGACGACGCCTCGCCCGGCTGATCCAGCACGATGGCGGGCAACGAGCCGCCGTACTGCGCGCCGTAGTACACGCCGGCGAGCACCAGCAACGCGGGCAGCGACGGCAGCCCCAGCGTGGCCGGCAGCAGCAGTGCGATGGCCGCCACCGGCCCGAGGCCTGGCAACACACCGAACACGCTGCCCACCACCACGCCCAGCGCGATCAGCCCGAGCGCCTGCCAGCTGCCCACCGCGGCCAGCCCTTGCACCAGCGAATCCCACCAGGAAAACTCCATGTCTTCGCGCCCCGTTCGTCTTCAGCGCGTGGCACGCGTGGGCCACAGGGGCACGTCCAGCCCCAGCGGGCCGGCCCAGAGAGCGCACACCACCGCGGCCAGCGCGATCGACCAGAGCCACACGCGTTGCCCGGAACCGCCCTTCTCGCCCGGCACCACCGCCAGCACCAGGCCCGCCACGCCCGCCGCCAGGCCGAGCGTGGGCCAGCTGGTGAACCACCCACCCACCCAGGGCCATTGCGCCGGGCCGCTGCACAGCGCCAGCCAGAGCAGGCCGCCCAGCAGGCGCAGCAACGGGCCGAGGCCCCAGTGGCGCACCCGCCCGCCGCCCACGGCCTCGAACGTCATGGCCTTGAAGAGGATGAACACACCCAGCAGGCCCAGCAACAGGCCGAGCAGCAAGGGCACATAGCCCGGCCCCATGTCAGCGGCGGAGCCCAGCGTGTGGCGCGACGCGGCCCAGCCGAAGCCGATGCCCAGCCCCAGGAACAGCAGCCCGGCCAGAAAGTCCTGCAGGTTCTTGATCATGGGTCGCGGTGGCGGCGCACGGCGGTCACTGCACGGGCGGCGTGCAGGAGAGCACCTCGTCCATGGTGGTCAGGCCTTCGGCCACGCGCGCTGCGCCACCCAGGCGCAACGGCCGCATGCCATCCTGCACGGCCTGCCGACGCAAGGCATCGAGAACGGGCTCGCGGCTCACCTTGTCCTTGAAGGCCTCGGTGACCACCAGCAGCTCGTACAGGCCCATGCGGCCGCGAAAGCCGGTCATGCGGCAGTCCACGCAACCCACCGGCTGGTAGGGGCGGTAGCTGCCGCTCACCTGCCAGGGCTTCACCAGTTCTGTGAGGGACGCGCGCGACGCCGCCACCTGGTCCTTGTCCTGCGGTTTTCGGCAGGCCGGGCACAGCGTGCGCACCAGGCGCTGCGCGAGCACGCCCAGCACGGTGGCGTTGATGAGGTAGGGCGGAATGCCCAGTTCCATCAGGCGCATCACGGCCGAGGGCGCGTCGTTGGTGTGCAGGGTGGAGAAGACGAGGTGGCCGGTGAGCGCGGCCTGCACCGCCATCTCGGCGGTGGCCAGGTCGCGCACCTCGCCGACCATGATGATGTCCGGGTCCTGCCGCATCAGCGAGCGCAGGCCCTGCGCGAAATCGAGGTCCAGGTGCGGCTGCACCTGGGTCTGGTTGAAGGCGGGTTCGATCATCTCGATCGGGTCTTCCACCGTGCTCACGTTCACCTCTTCCGTGGCCAGCCGCTTGAGCGTGGCATACAGCGTGGTCGTCTTGCCCGAGCCGGTCGGGCCGGTCACCAGCACGATGCCGTGGGGATGTCGCGTGAGCGCTTCCCAGCGCTGGGCATCGTGCGGGGGGAAGCCGAGGGCGCTGAGGTCCTTCACGGTCGATTCGGGATCGAAGATGCGCATCACCAGCTTCTCGCCGAACGCGGTGGGCAGCGTGGACAGGCGCATCTCCACCTCGTCGCCGCGCGCGCCACCCACGCCGGGTCGCAGCGTCTTGATGCGACCGTCCTGCGGGCGGCGGCGCTCGACCACATCCATGCGGCCCAGCAGCTTGATGCGCGCGGTCATCGCGTTCATCACGCCGATGGGCATCTGGTACACGGGGTGCAGCACACCGTCGATGCGGAAGCGGATCACGCCCTGCTCGCGCCGCGGTTCCAGGTGGATGTCGCTCGCGCGCTGGTCGAAGGCGTACTGCCAGAGCCAGTCCACCACCTGCACCACGCCCTGGTCGTTGGCGTCGAGCTGCTTGTTGGCCTTGCCCAGTTCCACCAGCTGTTCGAAGCTGCTGAAGCCCTGCCCACCGCTCTTGCTGGCGGCGCGCACCGACTTGGCCAGCGCGAAGAACTCACCGGTGAAGCTGTTGATCGACTGCGGGCTGGCGAGCACGAGGCGCACATTGCGACGCGTCTGGCGCTCCACCTCGGGCACCCAGTCGCGAATGAAGGGTTCGGCCGTGGCCACCACCACCTCGGTGGGGCTCACCAGCACGGGCAGCACCTTGTGGCGTTCGGCGTAGGCCGCGCTCATCACGTCGGCCACCTTGCCCACGTCGACCTTGAGCGGGTCGATGCGCATGTACTCCAGCCCGCTGCGCTTCGCGAGCCATTGCGTGAGCATCTCCACGTCGAGCACATGGCTGTCGGCAGCGCGCGCCATGCCCACCACCGAAAGCCGCTGCAACGGGTGCTGCGAACTGTGGGCCGATGCGCAGCGTGCCGTGGTGCGCTCGGCCTCCTCGGCGGAGATGACACCGTCCTCGCGCAACCAGCCCACCAGGGTGCGCCAGTCGAGCGGGCCGTCGAACGTCTTTTGCTGCGGTGGCGTCTGCGGGGTTTTCATGCGTCGATCAGGATACCGGTTTGAACAGCCGCAGCCACTTCACAGCGGGTAAACCCCAGCGGGCCTGCACCGCTTCGGCGCGCGCCAGCAGGGCCATGCGCGTGGGCCGGCTCGCCGTGCGTTGGGCCAGCACCACGGTATTGCCTTCGCGCGTGGGCTTGAAAGCCCACACCGCGTCGGTCCCGAAAGCGGCGCAGATGCTCTGCAATGAGCGTTCGTAGCTGGCATCGCGCCCGAACAGGTTGACGGTCAGGCAGCCGTCGTCGCTCAGCGCGGTGCGGCAGTCGGCATAGAAGTCGGGGCTGTCGAGCACGGGCGCGGCGGCCTCGTGGTCGTACAGGTCCACCTGCAGCGCGTCGTACGCGCCGATGTGGCTTGCACGGCGGATTTCCTCGCCCGCATCGGCCAGCAGCACGCGCAGGCGGGGGCCATCGGCCGGCAGCTTGAACCATTGCCGGCACACCGCGAGCACCTGGGGGTTGATCTCGATCGCGGTGGTGTCCATGCGCAGCTTCTTGAAGCAGAACTTGGTGAGCGCGGCCGAGCCCAGGCCCAGCTGCAGCGCGCGGCGCGCGCCCACCGAATCGGGCTCGACGAACAGCAGCCAGGCCATCATGCGCTGGACATAGTCGAGCTCGATGTCGAACGGCGCATCCAGCAGCATCGAGCCCTGGATCCATTCGGTGCCCAGGTGCAGGAAGCGCACCTCGCTGTCTTCGGAGATGGTCACGTCCGGCAGGGTCTGCGGTGTGCGGCGTGAACGCGCGGCGGCATTGGCGCCGGCCTTCATGCGCAGGCTCCATGCGCGCGAAGGCGCGGCCTGCGGCGCGTGGAAATTCTGGGTGGCTGTTGCATCGGGTCGGGGTTGCCTTGAAAGCGGGTCATTGATTATGGGGAAGCAGCGCGGGGCAACAGGCTCAGGCAACCACGCCATGCCGGCGCAGCACCTCGGCCCAGGCGTCGAGCTTGCGCTGGAAGCTCCAGCTTGCGTTGGCCGGGCTGGTGGACGGCAGTTTGTACACCGGCACGCCCAGCCGCTCGGTGTGGCGCGCATGCCGGAAGCTTTCGCCGCCGTTGTGGGCGATCGCCTCCAGTTGCGGGCAGCGCCAGCGCACCACGGAAAAATCGTTCAGCTCCGCGTTGAGGATGTCCGCGTCGAGGCTGCCTTCGCGCTCGCAGGCGCCATACACGTCCCAGATGCCCAGGCCGCGTTCGCACAGCACGGCCACGCGGTCCTCGTACGCCATGCTGGTCAGCGGCTGGTCCCACAGCGCGCCGAGAATCTTCCAGAAATGGTTCTGCGGATGGCCGTAGTACTGCTGCGCGCGCAGCGAAGCCGCACCCGGAAAACTGCCCAGCACCAGCACCCGCGTGTTCGAACTCAACACCGGCGCCAGACCCTGCAGGCGCTGCGGCTCGGCGCTCATGCCACGGCCTCCAGCGCCGCAAGCCGTGGCAGCGCCGCAAGCGCATTGGCGGTGGTGGCGGTCATCAGATCGGCCACGGGCATGCCGCGCAGTTCGGCCACCACCGCGCCGATGCGGGGCAGCTCCGCCGGGCTGTTGATGCCCTGTGCGCGCCCGGCCTCGCGTTCGGCCGCGGTCACGTACAGCCATTGCGGCGGGATGTCGGGCGCATCGGTTTCCATCACCAGCGACGAAAGCGGCAATTCGGCGGCGAGGCGCCTCAGCTGCCGGGCGGGTTCGAAGGTGCAGGCACCGCCAAAGCCGAGCTTGAACCCCAGCTCGATGAACGCCTGCGCCTGCTGTTCGCTGCCGTTGAACGCATGGGCGATGCCGGCCACCGGCAGCTCGCGCAGGTGTTTGAGCAGCATGTCGGCGCTGCGGCGCACGTGCACGATCACGGGCAGGCCATGCTGCCGCGCCAGCCGCAGCTGCGCGCGGTAGAAGAACGCCTGCCGTTCGCGCATCTCGGGCGTACAGAGCGCCGGCACGAAGAAGTCCAGCCCGATCTCGCCCACGGCCACCAGCCGGGGGTCGTCGCGGTGTTCGGTGAGCGCGGCATCCAGTGCCGCCAGATCGTCTTCGGATGCGCGCGGCACGCACAGCGGGTGGATGCCCAGTGCGTAGGCGTCGCCCAGCCGGTGTGCGAGCTCACGCACGGTGTCGAAGTTGGTGCGGTCCACGGCCGGAATCACGCACAGGCCCACGCCCTCGTCGGCCGCGCGCTGGCGCAGGCCGTTCATGTGCGCGGGGTCGGCGCCGAACTCGGCGGCGTCCAGATGGCAGTGTGTGTCGATCCACATGGCGGTATAACGGCCATTGTGCCGGCAAGTCCACACCCCCCGGCCTCTCACCAAAGCAAGAAAGGAAACCGCCATGTCACACACCTCCCGCCTCGCCTGGCTCGCCGCCCCCGCCCTGGTGGCCCTCACCGCCTGTGCCATGCCGGGTGCCCCCGCCGCCGCGCCGCTGGTGGGCAGCGAGTGGCTGCTGGAAGACCTGGGTGGGCGCGGCGTGGTCGATCGCGTGCAGGCCACCCTCGCCTTTCCCGAAGCCGGACGCGTGGCGGGCAACAGCTCGTGCAACCGCTTCTTCGGTTCCTACACCCTGATGCAGGACCGCGTGGCCTTCGGCCAGCTCGGCGGCACGCGCATGGCCTGCGCCGAGGCCGTGAATGAACAGGAAACGCGCTACCTCGATGCGCTGCAGAAGGCGCAGCGCCTGGAAGTGAACGGCAAGACCATGCTGATGCACGTGCAGGGGCTGGACAAGCCCCTGCGCTTCACACGGTTGAAGCCTTGAGGCAGCCTCACCGGGGAGGCTGCTCCATTCAGCCCAGAACCCCGGTTGTCAGTCGCAGCACGCGGGCGCAGCGCGCGGCCAGCGCTTCGTCGTGCGTGACCACGATGAACGCCGTGCCCTGATCGCGGGCCAGCTCCAGCATGAGCTGGAACACCGATTCGGCTGTGCTGCGGTCCAGGTTGCCGGTGGGCTCGTCGGCCAGCACGCAGGCCGGCTTCGTCGCCAGCGCACGCGCAATCGCCACCCGCTGGCGCTCGCCGCCCGAGAGTTCGGCCGGCCGGTGGTGCAGGCGCTCCCCCAGACCCACGCGCGTGAGCATCTGTTCGGCCTGCCGCGCCGCCTCGGCGCGCGGCAGGCGGCGGATCCACAGCGGCATGGCCACGTTGTCGCGCGCGCTGAACTCGGGCAGCAGGTGGTGGAACTGGTAGACGAAGCCCAGGTGCCGGTTGCGCAGGTCGCCCTGCTGCGAGGCGCTCAGGCCGGAGAGCCGCTGGCCCATCAGCTGCACGCTGCCGCCACTGGGCGCGTCCAGGCCGCCGAGCAGGTGCAGCAGCGTGCTCTTGCCAGAACCCGAGGCGCCGACGATGGCCACGGTTTCCCCCGCACGCACGGTCAGGTCGACCCCCTTGAGCACGGTGACGTCGAGCCGGCCTTCGTGGAAGCGCTTGGTGAGGCCTTCGGCCTGAAGGACAAGGTCACTCATAGCGCAGGGCCTCGGCGGGATTGACGCGGCTGGCGCGCCAGCTCGGGTAGATGGTGGCGAGGAACGACAGCACGAGGGAGATCACCGCCACCGGGAGGATGTCGGTCTGTTGCGGATCGCTGGGCATGCGGCTGATGAGGTAGATGTCCTGCGGCAGGAAACTCGCGCCCAGCAGGCGTTCCAGCGCGGGCACCAGGGTGTCGATGTTGAAGGCCACGCCCAGGCCGAGCAGCAGGCCCGCGCCGGTGCCGATGATGCCCACCATGGCGCCCTGCACCATGAACACGCCCATGATGCTGCGCGGGCTCGCGCCCAGCGTGCGCAGGATGGCGATGTCGGCGCGCTTGTCGGTCACGGTCATCACCAGCGTGGACACGAGGTTGAACGCGGCCACCGCCACGATCAGCGTGAGGATGATGAACATCATGCGTTTCTCGAGCTGCACGGCCGCGAACCAGGTGCGGTTCTGGCGCGTCCAGTCGCGCACCAGCAGGCCGGGGTCGAGGTCGGCGGCGATGGACAGGGCCACCTCGCGCGCCTGGTGCAGGTTCTTGATCTTCACGCGCACGCCGGTCGGGCCTTCCACGCGGAAGATGCGCGCCGCGTCTTCCTGGTGCAGCAGCGCAAGCGCCGAGTCGTATTCGAAGTGACCGGAATCGAAGGTGCCGACCACCGTCATCTGGCGGATGCGCGGCACCACACCAGCGGGGGTGACCTGGCCGCTGGGCGCGATCAGCGTCACGCTGTCGCCGGCGATCACGCCCAGGCTGCGCGCCAGTTCGCCGCCCAGGATGACACCGAATTCGCCAGGCACCAGCCGGGGCAGCATGGTGTCGGCCAGGTCGGCGACGAGATCGGTGACTTTCGGTTCGAGCGCGGGGTCGATGCCGCGCACCAGCGCGCCTTTCATGTCCTCGCCGCGCGCGATCAGCGCCTGGGCGCCAACGAAGGGCGCGGCGCCCACCACTTCCGGGTGGCGTTCGATGCGCGCCAGCGTGTCGGCCAGGTTGGGGATCGCCTGGCCGCTGGGTTCAAACACCTCGATGTGAGAGAGAACGCCGAGCATGCGGTCGCGCACCTCCTTCTGGAAGCCGTTCATCACCGAAAGCACGATGATCAGCGCGGCCACACCCAGCGCGATGCCCAGCATGGACACGCCCGAGATGAAGGAGATGAAACCATTGCGCCGGGTGGCGCGGCCGGCGCGCGTGTAGCGCCAGCCCAGGATGAGTTCGTATGGAGTTTGCATGGGTTAGAGGGGCATTGTGGCATCCCCGACAATCGCGTCATGCCCGCCCCCCACACGGCCTCCGAGCCTTCCGCGCACCTGCTGGTTCCCTTCGCCAGCGCGAGCGACCCCGCCTGCCGTGCCGCCCTGCCCGGCCTGGCGCTGCCTCAGCTCACCGCGCTGCTGGCCCAGCTCACGCCCGTCTACACCGACGCCGGGGACGACCACAGCCTGAGCCCGCCACACGAACGCGCGCTGGCGCAGGCGATCGGTCTGCTGCGCGCCGACGGCTGCCCGTTCGGCGACGGCCTCATCCCCTGGGCGGCCACCGAAGACGCGCAACCCGACACCCCCCAGGCCTGGTTCACGCCGTGTCACTTCCAGGTCGGCATGGAGCAGGTGACGCTGCTGCCCGGTGAACAGCTCGGGCTGGCGGACGAACACGCCCGCGCCCTGTTCGACGCGCTCGCCCCCTACTGCGCCGAAGACGGCATCACCCTGAGCTACACCTCCGCCACGCGCTGGCATGCGCGGGGTGAACCATTGCGCGGCATCGCCTGCGCCAGCCTGGACCGCGTCGGCGGCCGGTCGGTCGAAGCCTGGATGACCGAGAGCGCGGCCAACCCCGCTGGTGGCCGCCTGCTCAAGCGCCTGCAGAGCGAGGCGCAGATGCTGTTCTATTCACACGCCGCGCACGACGCCCGTGAAGCCGCGCGGCTGCACCCGGTCAACGGTTTCTGGGTGAGCGGTGCGGGCGCGCTGGACCGCCCTGTGGCCCTGCAACCGCCCCCGACGATGCCCGACGGCCTGCGCCGCGCCGCATTGCAGGCCGACTGGCCTGCATGGCAGAAGGCCTGGGGCGAGCTCGATGCGGGCGCGATCGCGCAATGGCGTGTCCGCGCCGGGCGCGGCGAGCCGGTCACCCTCACCCTGTGTGGCGAACGCACCGCGCAACGTTTCACCAACGCACCCCGAAGCGCGAGCGCGCGCATCGGTCACCTGTTCAAGAACCTGCTGGGCCAGGCCCCAGCCTGGAAGACCCTGGAAACCCTATGAAGATCATCACCCGCGATGTGCCTCCCCGCGCCGCCTGGGCGCTGGAGCAAAGCGGCCTGCACCCGCTGCTGGCGCGCCTGTTCGCCGCGCGCGGCATCACCAGCAAGGACGAGCTCGACGACGCGCTCGCGCGCCTGCTGCCGCCATCCACCCTGCTCGGCGCGCAGGAGGCCGCGCGCGCCCTGGCCGATGCGATGACCGCGCAGAAGTCCATCTGCATCGTGGCCGACTACGACTGCGACGGCGCCACCGCCTGCGCGGTCGGGCTGCGTGGCCTGCGCCTGCTGGGCGCGCCGCTGGGTTTCGACCGGGTGAACTACCTCGTGCCCGACCGCGTGACCGACGGCTACGGCCTCACCCCCGCCATCGCGCGCCGCGTGAAGGCACAGGGCGCCGACGTGCTGGTGACGGTGGACAACGGCATCGCCAGCATCGAGGGCGTGCGCGCCGCGCGCGAACTGGGTCTGGACGTGATCGTGACCGACCACCACCTGCCCGCGCTCGTCAACGGCGAGATCGTGGTGCCGGGGGACTGCATCATCGTCAACCCGAACCAGCCCGGCTGCACGTTCGAGAGCAAGTCGATCGCCGGCGTGGGCGTGATGTTCTATGTGCTGCTGGCGCTGCGCGCCGAATTGCGCGAACGCGGCGTGTTCACCGCGCAGAACCAACCGAAGATCGACACCCTGCTGCCCCTGGTGGCACTGGGCACCGTGGCCGACGTGGTGAAGCTCGACGCCAACAACCGCCGCCTGGTGGCGCAGGGCCTGAAGCGCGTGCGCGCCGGTGCCATGCCACCGGGCATGACGGCCCTGTTCAACGCCGCCGCGCGCAAGCCCGCTGCCGCCACCGGGTTCGACTTCGGTTTTGCCCTGGGCCCGCGCCTGAACGCGGCGGGTCGCCTGGCCGACATGACGCTGGGCATCGAGTGCCTGACCACCGACGACGCGCTGCGCGCCGACGAACTGGCGCGCGCGCTGGACGGCATCAACCGCGAACGCAAGGCGATCGAGGGCGACATGCGCGAGCAGGCGCTGATGATGGCCGAGGAGATGTTCGACGAATCGGAAGAACCGCCGCCGGCGCTGGTGGTGTTCGACCCCGACTTTCATGAAGGCGTGGTGGGCATCGTGGCATCGCGGCTGAAGGACAAGCTGCACCGCCCCACCTTCGTGTTCGCCGCGAGCAGCGCGGAAGGCAAGGAGCACGAGCTGAAGGGTTCGGGCCGCTCGATCGCGGGCTTCCACCTGCGCGATGCACTGGACCTGGTGGCCAAGCGCCATCCGGGCGTGCTGCTGCGCTTTGGCGGCCACGCGATGGCGGCGGGCTGCACCATCGACGAGGAGCAGCTGGAGACGTTCGAGGCGGCCCTGCAACAGGTGGCGCACGAGTGGCTGGACGCCGCGACGCTGCAGCGGCGCATGGAAGCCGACGGGCCACTGGACACGAAGTACCGCCGCGCGGATCTGGTGGACACGCTGCACCAGGAGGTGTGGGGCCAGGGTTTTGCGCCGCCGGTGTTCTGTGAAGAGGTGCAGGTGGTGTCTCAGCGGCTGGTGGGCGAGAAGCACCTGGCGTTGAAGCTCAAGCACCAGGGGGAGCCGGTGGACGGCATCTGGTTCGGCCACACGGAGCCGCTGCCGGAGCGGGTGAAGATTGCGTTCCGGCTGGATGCGGATGAGTGGCAGGGGCAGCGGCGGGTGCGGTTTCTTGTGGAGGCTGCTGAGGTTTGAGGCTCTTCTTTCGTTGAGTTTCGCGGGCTGCGAGGGTGTGGGCGCTCTGCTCCGCGGGTGTCCTCCGGCGGCTGGTGCCGCCTCCCCCTTTACCCCGCTGCGCAGAACGCCCACACCCCGGCACCCGTGGCACCGATGAGAGAAGTCCAAGGCTCGGCACGCCTGGGAGGTCGCCGGTGGTTGGGGTGATCTCCGCAGCGAAGTCAAGGAGGAGAACCGGCGAAGCCGGTTCGGGGGACATGAGCGGAGGCGATCGCCCCAGCCACCGACGACCGGAGCCCCGCCAACGCCAGAGACTCAGCTCATCAGGGCTTCACGAACCGCAGCCAGCTGACGACGGGACACCGCGAGGCGCTCATCGACGCCATCGAGCCGCACCATCCAGCCCTCGCCCTCGACCGGGTCGTTGTGCTTCTCCACCGCCCGCACCGCGCGGCGCGACACCAGCGCGTTGCGGTGCACGCGCACGAACAGGTGGGCATAGCGCTGCTCCAGATCGCTCAGCGCCCCATCGAAGATGTGTTCCTTGTCCGCCGTGCGCACGGTGATGTACTTCAACTCGGCCTTCAGGTAGATCACGTCGGCCAGCGCCACCCGCTCGCTGCGGCCGCGCTCCTGGATGATCAGGCTCTCGGGCAGGCCGGCGTCCTGCGCGCCCTCGGCCGAACTGCGCAGCCGCACCACCTTCTGCAGCGCCTGCTGCAGGCGCTCACGGCGCACCGGCTTGGTGAGGTAATCGATCGCCTCCAGCTCGAAGGCATGCACCGCGTGTTCGGCATGCGCCGTGACGAAGATGATCGCTGGCGGCGTGGCCATCTGGCGCAAGGTGCTCGCCAGGGCAATGCCGTCCACGCCCGGCATGTGGATGTCCAGCATCACCAGGTCGCAGCCCGTGCGCTGGATCTGCTCCATCGCCTGCACCGCGTTCGACGCCTCGCCCACCACATCGGCCCGTGGCTCGGTGCATTCGCCCAACAGTGTGCGCATGCGCGAACGCGCCAGCGCTTCATCGTCAACGATCAGTACCTTCAATGCCATGTCACGCTCCGTTGCCAGATCTGGTTCGGTTCAAACCCCGCTTATACCGGTATTTCGAGTCTTACCTGAAACACGCCATTCACCAGGGCGCTCTGAAAACGTCCCTGCACGTCGTGCAGCAGCGTCAGGCGCTGCCGCACATTGTCCAGTGCCAGGCCGTTGCCGGGCCGGCCGCTGCCCGCCGGCACGGTGTTGGTGACCTTGATCACCACCACGCTGCCCCGGCGCTGGGTGCTGATGCGAACCACCGCCCCGGTGGCGCTCGGCTCCACCCCATGCTTGACCGCATTCTCCACCAGCGGCTGCAGGATCAGCGGGGGCAGTTTCGCCTTGGAGGCCGACTCGTCCACGCTCCATTCCACCCGCAACCGGTCGCCGAACCGCACCTGCTCGATCGCCAGGTAGTGTTCGGCCAGCTCCAGTTCCTGCCACAGCGGCACCGCTTCCTTCGCATCGGCCAGCGCGTGCCGGAACAGCTCGCTCAGATCCTCTAGCAAGTTCTCTGCCTTGGCCGGTTCCTCGCGCACCAGGGCGATGGCGCTGTTGAGCGTGTTGAACAGGAAGTGCGGGCGGATGCGCGCCTGCAGTTCGGCCAGGCGGGCCGTGGTGCCGGCGGGCCCGCGCGCCTTGGCGCGCCACATCAATGCAGCCACCAGCACCCCCGACACCAGCGCACCCGAGGCCGCGCTGGCCAGCCAGGGCGACGGTTCGGCCAGCCCCATCCAGACCAGCAGGCCACAGCCGTAGAGCCCGGACAGCGCACCAAAGCCGATCGCGGCGACCCATTGCCCCGGCATCGGCAGCAGGCCCAGCTGGCGCCGCAGGCCGCACACCGTGAGCAGCCACGCCAGCACGGCGGGCAGCGCGGCGCCGGTGTAGATCGCCATCTGCGTCACCCACGACAGGAAGGTATGTGCGCCAAACAGCGCGGCCACCGCCACGATGGCCTGCACGAACAGCACCGCGCGCAACACCGTGCCGACCTGGCAGGTATCGAACACCTGCACCCTTGCACGCACGTGCTCGGGCATCTCGTCGATCGGGCGCGCACCGGCCGCATGCGCCAGTTCCTGGAAGCTCGATAAAATTCTGGAATCTTTCATGGGATGCAATCCGCCTTCGGGTCGGCCCCATGAGGGCCTCAACAGAGGTCTGCAGCGCCGTCAACCGGCCCGGGCCTTCTGCCCCAAGCCCCATCCCCGGCGCATGTCCGTTCCTTCCATTTTCCTTCCAGCCGCTGGCAACACCATGTCCACCAACCAACTCGACAAGAAATCCGAAGCCTGGTCCGCCCTATTCTCGGAGCCCATGAGCGAGTTGGTCAAGCGCTACACCGCCAGCGTCTTCTTCGACAAGCGCCTCTGGCAGGCCGACATCACCGGCAGCCTCGCCCATGCAGACATGCTGGCGCACCAGGGCATCATCGCCGCCGCCGACCACGAGGCCATCCAGCGCGGCATGGCGCAGATCACCGCCGAGATCGAGTCGGGCGACTTCGAGTGGAAGCTCGACCTGGAGGACGTGCACCTGAACATCGAGGCGCGCCTGACCCAGCTGGTGGGCGATGCTGGCAAGCGCCTGCACACCGGCCGCAGCCGCAACGACCAGGTCGCCACCGATGTGCGCCTGTGGCTGCGCAGCGAGATCGATCTGATCGTGCCGCTGCTCAACGAATTGCAGGCCGCGCTCGTCGAGGTGGCAGAGAAGAACGTGGACGTGATCCTGCCCGGCTTCACCCACCTGCAGGTGGCGCAGCCGGTGAGCTTTGCGCACCACCTGCTGGCGTATGTGGAGATGTTCTCGCGCGACGCCGAGCGTTTCGCCGACGTGCGCCGCCGCACCAACCGCCTGCCGCTGGGCAGCGCCGCGCTGGCCGGCACCACCTACCCGCTGGACCGCGAGCGCGTGGCGCGCACGCTGGGCATGGTGGACGAGCGTGGCGAGCCGCAGGTGTGTCAGAACAGCCTGGACGGCGTGAGCGACCGCGATTTCGCCATCGAATTCACCGCGGCGGCCAGCCTGTGCATGGTGCACGTGAGCCGCTTCAGCGAAGAGTTGATTCTCTGGATGAGCCAGAACTTCGGTTTCGTGAAAATCGCCGACCGCTTCACCACCGGCTCGTCGATCATGCCGCAGAAGAAGAACCCGGACGTGCCCGAACTCGCGCGCGGCAAGACCGGTCGCGTGGTCGGCCACCTGATGGGCCTGATCACGCTCATGAAGGGCCAGCCGCTGGCCTACAACAAGGACAACCAGGAAGACAAGGAGCCGCTGTTCGACACCGTCGACACGCTCAAGGACACGCTGCGCATCTTCGGCGAGATGGTGGGCGGGCAGGTGAACCCGGCCACCGGTGCGAAGGAAGGCGGCATCACCGTGAACGCCGTGGCGATGGAGGAAGCGGCCAAGAAGGGCTACGCCACCGCCACCGATCTGGCCGACTACCTCGTGAAGAAGGGCCTGCCCTTCCGCGACGCGCACGAAACCGTGGCGCACGCCGTGAAGGCGGCCGTGTCGCACAACTGCGACCTGTCGGAGTTGCCGCTGGCGGTGCTGCAGGGCTTCAACGCGTCGATCGAGAAGGACGTGTACGAATGCCTGAGCCTGCGCGGCAGCCTGGAAGCGCGCAACACGCTGGGCGGCACCGCGCCGGCGCAGGTGCGCGCGCAGATCGCACGCCACCGCAAGCGCCTGGGCTGAACGCCGCCGGCCTGCGAGCCGGCACACCGGGACACATGGAACGGGGGGCTTTCCGCTACCCTTGGCATCTGCCATGGAGGAAGCCTTGAAGAACACACCGTCCCGCCTTGCCGTTGCCGCGCTGTTGCTGGCCACCGTCCTGCCGGCCACCGCCCTCCAGATCACCAGCGTGTCGCCCCGGGGCGAGGTGTCGCGGGTTCGCCAGATCGTCGTCAAGTTCGATGAAAGCGCTGTCGCGTTCGGCGACGCACGGGCACCCGCCCCGGTGTCACTCAGCTGCAGCGACGCCCAGGCCACACAAGGCAACGGCCGCTGGATCAACGACCGCGAATGGGCCTTCGATTTCGAGAACGACCTGCCGCCAGGCGTGAACTGCACGGTGCAGGGCAAGAGCGGCTTCAAGTCGCCCAAGGGCGCGGAACTGCCCGCCACCCGGTCCACCTTCAACACCGGCGGGCCGTTCGTGCAGCAGGTGCGGCCGGGCCCGTCTTCCCACATCGACGAGGAACAGTACTTCGTGCTCCGGCTCAACGGCGCGGCCACCGAGGCCAGCCTGCAATCGCACGTTTGGTGCGCGGTCGAGGGCCTGGGCGAGCGGGTGCCGATCCGGCTCATCGACGGCGGCGACCGCACCGCGCTGCTCAAGGCCAATGGCTGGGACAAGGCCGCCGCCAAAGAGCCGCAGCGTTACGCAACGCTGGCGTGCAACCGGCGCTTCACGCCGGATTCGCGGGTCTCCATCGTGTTCGGCAAGGGCGTGGCCACGCCGTCGGGCGTGGCGAACAACGTCGAGAAGCGCTTTGAATTCAAGGTGCGCGAAGCCTTCACCGTGGGCTTCAGCTGCGAGCGCGAGAACGCGCAGGCCGCGTGCCTGCCGATCCGGCCGATGACGCTCAACTTCAGCGCGCCGGTACCGCGCAAGGTGGCCGAAGGCCTGCGCCTGAAGTCGCCACAGCAGACGCACAAGCCGGTGTTCGACGAAGACAACGCCGACGGCGACAGCGTGGTCAACGAGGTGAGCTTCAAGGCGCCTTTTGCCGAGCAGGCCGCGTTCACCGTCGAACTGCCGAAGGGCTTCAAGGACGCCTCGGGCCGCGCGACCGCCAACGCCGACAGCTTCCCGCTGCCCGTGAGCACGGGGCCGATGCCGCCCCTGGCCAAGTTCGCCGCCGCGCCCTTCGGCATCGTCGAGCGCTTCGCCGAACCGGGTGGCACGCCGCTGCTGCCGGTGACGCTGCGCAACGTGGAGGCGGCGCTGGCGGTGCAGGGCATCACGCCCGGCCAGGTGAGCGACCTGCAGCCCCGGACCGACGCGGACATCATTGCCTGGTTCCGCAAGGTGCAGCGCTACAACCAGTTCAACGTGCAGCGCAAACACGCCCAGGCCGACGTGGTGGGGCCGTTGCCTCGCGTGCTGGAAGACCGGGACAAGCGCTGGGTCGAATCGCGCGCCGTCTCGCTGCTCAAAGGCCAGGCCGGCGTGAAGGCGATGGAGCTGCCCAGACCCGCCAACGGCGATCCGCGGCCGTTCGAGGTGGTCGGCATTCCGCTCACGCCGGGCTTCCACGTGGTCGAGATCGCATCGCCGGCCCTCGGCGGTGCGCTGCTGGACCCGCGCTACGGCGGTTCGCGCACGATGTACGTGCGCACCTCGGCGCTGGTCACCAACCTGGGCGTGCACTTCAAGCTGGGCCGCGAGAACGCCCTGGCCTGGGTGACGACGCTGGACAAAGGAAAACCGGCAGCGGGCGCCTTCGTGCGCGTGTCCGACTGCGCCGGCAAGGAAGTGGCCACCGGCACCACCAACGCGCAGGGCGTGGTGAACCTCAAGGGCGTGCCGCCCGAAGCCCCGCGCTGCAACAGCGACGACGGCGAAGCCTCGCAGGCTTACTTCGTCAGTGCACGCCTCAAGGACGGGGCCACGGAAGACATGGCCTTCACCTGGAGCGACTGGTACCGCGGCATCGAACCGTGGCGCTTCAACGTGCCGACCAGCCGCGACAAGCGCCCCGACGAACGCGTGCACACGGTGTTCGACCGCACGCTGCTGCGCGCGGGTGAAACGGTGTCGATGAAGCACCTGATCCGCACCGAAACCGGCCAGGGCTTCGGCCTGCCGGACGTGCTGCCCGACACCCTGGTGGTCACCCACACCGGCAGCGGCCAGCAGTTCACGCAGCCCGTCGCGTGGCGCAAGACTGCCACCGGCGGACAGAGCGCCGAGAACACGTTCGCCGTGCCCGGCAGCGCGCGGCTGGGCAGCTACGAGGTCACGCTCAAGAGCGTCGATGAACGCCAGCGCCAGTACAGCACCGGCGAATTCCGCGTGGAGGAGTTCCGCCTGCCGGTGCTCGAAGGCCGCATTGCCCCACAGGAACAGAAGGCGCTCGTCAATGTGCAGAGCCTGCCGACGCAGTTGCAGGTGAGCTATGTGTCGGGCGGCGGCGCGGCCAACCTGCCGGTGCGCGTGTCGGCGCTGGTGCGCGACAAATACCTGAGCTTCCGCGACTTCGATGGCTTCAGCTTCCAGCCGCCGCGTGCGCGGGGCGACAACGCGCAGGGCGATGAGGACGGCGAGGAAGAAGCCACCGCGTCGCAGGACCAGCGCATCATTGCCGACAAGCTGCCCGTCACACTGGACCGCAACGGCGCGGGCGCGGTCACCATCGACCAGATTCCCACCGCCGCCCAGCCGCAGGACTTGCTGCTGGAAGCCACCTACGCCGATCCGAACGGCGAGGTGCAGACGCTGCGCAGCGTCTCCACCGTGTGGCCGGCGAACGTGGTGGCGGGCATCAAGACCGAGGGCTGGGTCTCGGCAAGACAGAAGATCCGCTTCCAGGCCCTGGCGCTGGACCTGGCGGGCAAACCCGCCGCCGGCATTGCGCTCGATGTGAAGGCGCTGGCCCACATCACCACCACCAGCCGCAAGCGCATGGTGGGCGGCTTCTACACCTACGACAACCGCTCGGAGACGAAGGACCTGGGCACGGTCTGCAGTGGCAAGAGCGATGCGCGCGGCCTGCTGCTGTGCGAAACCACGCTGGGCGAGCCGGGCGAGGTCGAGCTTGTCGTGACCGCGAAGGACAGCGCGGGCCAGAGCATTCAGGCCGCGAGCTCGGTGTACGTCACGCGGCAAGGCGAGCTCTGGTTCGGCGGCGAGAACCACGACCGCATCGACCTGCTGCCCGAGAAGAAGACCTACCAGCCCGGCGAGACCGCGAAGTTCCAGGTGCGCATGCCGTTCCGCTTCGCGACCGCGCTGCTGACGGTGGAGCGCGAAGGCATCATCGAAAGCCAGGTGGTGCAGCTCAACGGGCAGGACCCGACCGTGCAGCTCAAGGTGCAGGAAGGCTGGGGGCCCAACGTCTACGTGAGCGTGCTGGCCCTGCGCGGCCGCCTGCGCGAGGTGCCGTGGTATTCCTTCTTCACCTGGGGCTACAAGGCGCCGCGCGAATGGTGGACATCGTTCTGGCATGAGGGCCGCGAGTACGTGGCCCCCACGGCGCTGGTCGATCTGAGCAAGCCCGCGTTCCGTCTGGGTCTGGCAGAAATCCGCGTCGGCACGAAAGCGCACCAGCTCGATGTGACCGTGAAGGCCGACCAGGAGAGCTACCCCGTGCGCGGCCAGGCGCGCGTGACCATCACCGCGAAACTGCCCAACGGCCAGCCGGCGGCGAACGCGGAGGTGGCGCTTGCTGCGGTGGACCAGGCCCTGCTGGAGCTCATGCCCAACCGCAGCTGGAACCTGCTGGAGGCCATGCTGCAACCGCGCGCCTGGGGTGTGGAAACGTCCACCGCGCAGATGGAAATCATCGGCCGGCGGCACTACGGCCGCAAGGCGGTGCCCGCCGGTGGCGGTGGTGGCAAGAGCGGCACACGCGAGCTGCTCGACACGCTGCTGCTGTGGAATCCGAAGGTGGCGCTGGACGCCAAAGGCCAGGCCGTGGTCACGGTGCCCCTGAACGACGCGCTCACCACCTTCCAGATCGTGGCCGTGGCGGACATGGGCACCGGCCTCTTCGGCACCGGGCAGGCCAGCGTGCGCTCGACGCAGGACCTGCAGATCATCAGCGGCCTGCCGCCACTGGTGCGCGAGGACGACCAGTTCCGTGCGCAACTCACGCTGCGCAACACCACGCAGAAAGCCATGAAGGTGGAGGTGGCGCCGCGCGCCACCCTGCTGGAACTGAAGCCGCAGACGGTGGACATCCCGGCCGGCGAGGCGCGCGAAGTCGCCTGGACGGTGACCGCGCCTGCACAGCTGGCGCAGACACGCGCCGAGGCGATCCTCTGGGAGATCGAGGCGAAGGACACGCTGGGCAGCGCGAAGGACGCGCTGAAGGCGCGGCAACGCATCGTGCCCGCCGTGCCGCTGACGGTGCAGCAGGCCACGCTGGTGCAGGTCGACGGGGCGTTCAACCTCGACGTGGCGCCACCGGCAGGCGCGCTGCCCGGGCGCGGTGGCCTGAAGCTCGCGCTGCAGCCCAAGCTGGCCGAAGGCCTGCCCGGCGTGCGCGACTGGTTCGCCAACTACCCCTTCGTGTGCCTGGAGCAGAAGACCAGCAAGGCCGTCGGCCTGCGCGACGCGAAGCTGTGGCAGGGCGTGGTGGCGCAGTTGCCCAACTACCTGGATGGCGATGGCCTGGCCAGCTATTTCCCGCCGCGCGAAGGCGATGGCGACCGGGGCAGCGACATCCTCACCGCCTACCTGCTCGCCGCCGCCCACGAAGCGGCCGCCATCGACCCGGCCTTCGGCCTGCCCGACGACGTGCGTGCACCGATGGAGCGCGGCCTGATCGCCTTTGTCGAAGGCCGCATCACGCGTGAGTTCTGGAGCCCGCGCAAGGACCTCGACGTGCGCAAGCTCGCCGCCATCGAAGCGCTGTCGCGCCATGGCAAGGCGCGCGGACGCATGCTGGGCAGCGTGACGATCGCGCCCAACCAGTGGCCCACCAGCGCGGTGATCGACTGGGTGAACATCCTCAAGCGCGTGACCGATGTGCCGCAGCGCGAGCAGCGCCTGGCCGAGGCCACGCAGGTGCTGCGCGCGCGCCTGAGCTTCCAGGGCACGAAGCTGGTGTTCAGCACCGAGCAGGACGACTACTGGTGGTGGCTCATGGCCAACGGCGACGTGAACACCGCGCGCCTGATGCTCACCGTCATGAACGACCCGGCCTGGCAGGACGACATGGGCCGCCTCGCCAGCGGCTTCATCGGCCGCCAGCAGAACGGCGCCTGGCACACCACCACGGCCAACCTCTGGGGCGGCCTGGCGCTGGAGAAGTTCTCGGCGAAGTTCGAGGCGGTGCCGGTGGCGGGCACGACGCGCGCCAGCCTCGGCGCGGGCAGCGCCGCCATCGACTGGGCGAAGGTCGAGCGCGTGAAGACCACCGATGCGCTGGGCGCACCCAACCAGACCACCTGGTTCGGCGCCCCCGCCAGCCCCGGCAACCTGAAGAACAACACCGGCTTCCTGCCGTGGCTGGCCGATGGCGGCAAGGGCACGCTGAACGTGGTGCACCAGGGCGCGGGCAAACCGTGGCTCACGCTGCAATCCATCGCCGCCATTCCCCTGAAGGCACCGTTCAGCGCCGGCTACACCATCAGGAAGACCATCACCCCGGTGGAGCAGGCGGTGAGCGGCACGCACACGCGCGGCGACGTGTGGCGCGTGTCGCTGGAGGTCAACGCGTCGGCCGACATGACCTGGGTGGTCGTCACCGATCCGATCCCCGGTGGCGCGACCATCCTCGGCGGCGGGCTGGGCCGCGATTCGCAGATCGCCACTTCAGGCCAGCGAAGCGCATCGGGCAACGCCTGGCCGGCCTTCGAGGAGCGCAGCTTCGAGTCCTACCGCAGCTACTACGAGTACGTGCCCAAGGGTGTGTTCAGGATGGAATACACCGTCCGGCTGAACAACGTCGGCACGTTCTCGCTGCCGCCCAGCCGCGTGGAGGCGATGTACGCACCCGAGATGTTCGGCGAGACGCCGAACGCGCGTGTGACGGTGGAGGCGGTGCGGTGAACCTGCGCCACACGCTCGCGGCCATCGTGCTCGGCCTGGGCCTGGCGCCACACGCGCAAGCCCTGCCGAGCTTTGCCGAGGTGCACGCCGGCTGGCAACCGTCCGACGCGCGCGTGCTCGACCGCCACGGCGAACTGCTGCAGCGCGTGCGCGTGGACCACCGCGTGCGCCGTGGCGAATGGATCGCGCTGGCCGACATGTCGCCCGCGCTGCGCACGGCCATGGTGTTGAGCGAGGACAAGCGCTTCCACGAGCACAGCGGCGTCGACTGGCGCGCGGTGTCGGCGGCGGCCTGGGGCAACCTGTGGAACAGCCGCACGCGGGGCGCCTCGACCATCACCATGCAGCTGGCCGCGCTGCTGGACGAACCCGATGGCGAGCTGCAACGTGGCGCAGGCGGGCGGCGCGTGTCGCAGAAGATCGGCCAGGCGATGGCCGCGCAGAGACTGGAACGGCGCTGGCGCAAGGACCAGATCCTCGAGGCCTACCTCAACCTGGTGCCCTTCAAGGGAGAGATCGTGGGCATCGACGCGCTCTCGCGCACGCTGTTCGGCAAGGCGGCGCATGGCCTGGACGAATCCGAGGCCGCGCTGGCCGCCGCGCTGGTGCGCGGGCCCAACGCCACACCACGACAGGTTTCACAGCGCGCCTGCGGCGTGCTGAAGCTCATGCAACCGGGCACCGCGGTGGATTGTGTGGTGCTGCAAGGCTTTGCCAGCATGGCGCTGGCCAGCCGCGAGTTCCCGGCCAGCGAAGGCATTGCCCCGCACCACGCGCGGCGCGCGCTGGGCGAACAGGCGCAGGGCGCCGAACGCACGGTGCGGTCATCGCTCTCCGCGCCGCTGCAGCGCTTTGCCCTGCAGACCCTGCAACGCCACCTGCGCGAACTGCGCGGCCGCAACGTGCAGGACGGCGCGCTCGTCGTGCTCGACAACGCAAGCGGCGAGGTGCTGACCTGGGTGGGCTCGTCGGGCGAGCTGAGCGCGGCGTTCGAGGTGGACGGCGTGACCGCGCTGCGCCAGCCCGGCTCCACGCTCAAGCCCTTCCTGTACGCACAGGCGATCGCGCAGCGCCGCATGACAGCGGCTTCCCTGCTGGAGGATTCGCCCGCCGCGATCCCCACCACCAGCGGCCTCTACATCCCCCAGAACTACGACCGGCAGTTCAAGGGCTGGGTGTCCGCGCGCACCGCGCTGGCGTCGTCGCTCAACGTGCCGGCCGTGCGCACGCTGGTCATGGTCTCGCCCGACGCCTTTCACCGCCAGCTCGGCGCCATGGGCCTGCCGCTGCGCGAGTCCGCCGGCTACTACGGCTACAGCCTGGCGCTGGGCAGCGCCGAGGTGCCGCTGCTCTCGCTCACCAACGCCTTCCGCACACTCGCCAACGGCGGGCGGCATGGCGCGGTCGGTTCGCCGCCGCAGGGCGACGCGGTCATCGACCCGCGCGCAGCCTTCATCGTCGGCGACATCCTGAGCGACCCGAACGCGCGCGCCCGCACCTTCGGCACCGACAGCCTGCTGGCCACACGCTTCTGGACGGCCGTGAAGACCGGCACCAGCAAGGACATGCGCGACAACTGGGCGGTGGGCTGGTCCGAGCGCTACACCGTGGGCGTGTGGGTGGGCAACGCCAGCGGCGCGCCGATGTGGAGCGTGAGCGGCACCAGCGGCGCGGCCCCTGTGTGGGCGGCGCTCATGCTGCACCTGCACGCCCGCACGCCGAGCCGCGCACCGCAGCCACCGGCGGGCCTGGTGCAGGCGCGCGCCACATTCGACGGGCCGGACGGCGGCAGGCCGCCGGAGGCCTCGCGCAGCGAGTGGTTCATGGCCGGCACCGAGCAGGCCAGCTTTGCGATGGCCACGCCCGACGCGGCCGCGCAGCGCACCGCCGCCCCGCTGCGCATCCGCTCGCCCGCCGCCGGCACCATCGTCGCCCTGGACCCGGACATCCCCCCCAACCGCCAGCGCCTGAGCTTCGTGGCCAGCGGCACCGGCGGCCACTGGCGCCTGGACGGCAAGCCCCTGGCCCGCGGCGCGCAGGTGCAATGGCTGCCCTGGCCGGGCCGGCACGTGATGCAGCTCACCGACGCGCGCGGCAAGGTGCTGGACGAGGTTCGTTTCGAGGTGCGCGGAGCCGGAGTGAAAGAGCATGCAGGAAACCATTGACCTGAGCACGTTGCGCGTCGTCATCGCGGCGGCCGACCTCGGTTCCATCAGCGCGGCCAGCGAGCGCCTGCAACTGGCCGTCGCGGCGGCGAGTTCGCGCATCACCGCGCTCGAGGAGTCGCTGGGCTTTCGCGTGTTCGAGCGGTCGTCGCGTGGCGTGCAGCTCACGCCGGCGGGCCAGATGCTGGTGCAGCGCAGCCGCGCGCTGCTGACCGACGCCGACCGCCTGGCGCAGCACCTGCGCGGTTACAGCGAGGGCCTGCAGGGCCATGTGCGCGTGCTGGCCAACACCTCGGCGCTGCTGGAGGTGTTGCCACAGCGGCTCGAGCAGTTCATCAAGGCGCACCCGCTGATCCGCATCGACATGGAGGAGCGCGGCAGCCCCGAGATTCCCCTTGCGCTGATCGAAGGGCGCGCCGACTTCGGCGTGGTGGACCTGCCGGTGCCGCCCGCCGGCCTGGCGTTCACGCCCTTCTTCAGCGACACGCTGGTGCTGCTCACGCCACGCTCGCACCGGCTGGCGAGCCGCCGCCGGTTGCGCCTGGCCGACGCACTGGACGAGCCCTTCATCACGCTCACGGACGGCACCGCGCTGTCCAACCGCCTGCTCGCTTCGGCGGCGGACGCAGGCCGGCAGCTCCACGTGCGCATGCGCATGCGCGGCTTCGACGCCGTGTGCCGCATGGTGGCCGCTGGCCTGGGCGTCGGGGTGCTGCCGCTGGAGGCCATCGCGCCCCAGCTGGCGCACCTGCCGCTCACCGCGGTGCCGCTGTCCGATGCGTGGGCGCGGCGCACCCACCACATCGCCACGCGCACCGACGCGCCGCCCGCACCGGCCGCGCTGACGCTGATCCGCGCGCTCACCGCGCGCTGATGCGCCCGGGCCAGCTTTCGCGTTTCGCGAAAGCGGCCTTTGCCGCACGCCATTGCGGCCCACAAGCGGCCGTTCCTACACTGGCCCCCAGACCCCACAAACACAAGCGCCGCCGCCATGGCCGCGCAGGAGACTTCATGAAAATCGCCCGCGTCAGCGCCACGCCGCTGAACCTGCCCGTCACCGTCCCCATGGCCAGCGGCCAGACCAAGAGCACCAGCCTCTCCGTCTGCCTCGTCAGCATCGAAACCGACACCGGCCTGATCGGCACCGGCATGACCGCCATCACCGAGGAAGAGGTGATCGGCAGCATCGTCAACGACATCGCTGCACACCACCTGGTCGGCATGGACCCGATGCGCCATGAGCAGATCTGGGAGCGCCTGTACTGGCTGCTCACGCCGCGCGGCCAGTCGGGCTACGCGAGCCACGCCATCGCGGCCATCGACCTCGCGCTCTGGGACATCAAGGGCCAGGCGCTGGGCGAGCCCTGCTGGCGCCTGCTGGGCGGCGCGCGCGCCGAGGTGCCGGTGTACGCCACCTTCGGCTTCAACTTCTTCGACCGCGACGAACTCGCCGCCGCCGCGCGCGAATGGGTGGGCCGCGGCTTCTCGCGCCTGAAGATGACGGTTGGGCACCACGCGCTGCAGCGGCGCGACGAGCCCCGGTCGCTGGACCAGGTGATCGCGGAAGACGTGCAGCGCATCCGCGCGGTGCGCGAGGCCATCGGGCCGGACGTGCAGATCTACATCGACGCCAACTGCAGCCTCGACTACTTCCACGCCCTGTCCCTGGCAAAGAAGGTGGAGCCTTACGACATCAGCTTCTTCGAGGAACCGGTGTCGCAGAACGACATTCCCAACCTGGCGAAGCTTCGCGCCAAGACCTCGATCCCGCTGGCCGCCGGCCAGAACGAAGGCCTGGCCTCGCGCTTTCGCGACATGCTGGTGGCGCAGGCGGTGGACGTGGTGCAGCCCAACGCCTGCATCACCGGTGGCTTCACGCAGTGCGGCCGCATCGCGGGCATGGCAGCGGCGTTCAACACGCGCTTCGCCAACGGCGGTGCCTGGCCCCACCACAACATGCACCTGCACGCCGGCCTGGCCAACGGCTCGCTGGTGGAATACCACTCGGTGGCGGTGCAGTGCTGCGAACTCGTCTTCGACGACCTGCCCAAACCCGAACGCGGCATGCTGCGCCTGCCCGAAACGCCCGGCCTGGGCTTCAAGCCCAACCCGGAGCGGCTGGCCGAACTCGCCAGGCGACCCGGCTCACGCGGTGCCGGCAAGGCCTGAACCAGAGCCTCACGAAAAGAACGGAGACAAGACATGAAAACAACCAGCCACAGCTTCTCGATCACCCGCCGGTCCGCACTGGCCCTGGCCCTCGCCACCACGCTCGGCAGCAGCGCCTGGGCGCAGGCCTGGCCCAGCAAGCCCGTGCGCCTGGTGGTCGGCTACTCGGCGGGCGGCGGCGTCGACGCCATGGCCCGGCTGATCGCGCCGCGCCTGTCGGCCCTGCTGGGCCAGCAGGTGGTGGTGGACAACCGCACCGGCGCGGCCGGCCTGATCGCCGGTGACACGGTGGCGCGTGCCGCACCCGATGGCTACACCCTGATGCTGGGCGACAGCTCGCTGCTGATCGCGCAGCACCTGCAACCGCGCATGAGCTTCGACCCGGTCAAGGCGTTCGTGCCGGTGGCCGGCGTGTTCACGCTGCCGTTGGTGATCGTGGCCAACAACGACGTGCCCGCGAAAACACCCGCCGAGTTCGTGAAGCTGCTGAAGGACAACCCGGGCCGCTATTCCTACGCCACCTCGGGCGTGGGCACGGTGCACCACCTGGGCTTCGAGATGCTCAAGGGACAGGCGCGCACCTTCGTGGTCCACATCCCCTACCGGGGCGCGTCGCAGATCGTGCCCGACGTCATGAGCGGCCAAGTGCCCATCGGCGTGGTCAGCGCGACCTCGGCCATTGCCCAGGCGAAGGCCGGCAGGCTGCGCGCGGTGGCGGTGATGAACCCGGTGAAGCTGGCCGGCGCCGAAGACATTGCGCCGCTGTCCGACGCCCTGCCCGGCTTCTCTGCCGTGCCGCGCCTCTACGTGCTGGCACCGGCCGGCACGCCGGCGCCCATCGTCGAACGCCTGAGCGACGCCCTGCGCTCGGTGATGGAAGCGCCCGACATCGCGCAGATCGCAGCGCAACAAGGCGCCGTGCCGGCCTACATGCCGGCCGGCCCGCTGGCGGCGGACATCGTGCGCGAGTCCGCCGAATGGGGCAAGGTCATCCGCGAGCAGAAGATCACCGGGCAATGAACCGGGAGGCCTTCACGGGCCCCGGGTCAGGCGCAGGATCAGGTGCAGGGTTCGGGCTGCGGCACTTCGGTGCAGCGCTTGTAGGCCTCGGCCTTGAGGCCGCCGCCGACCACCCGGTACTGGTCGAAACAGGCCGCGCTGGCCATGTAGCGGTGCCAGCGCGCCTCGCACGCGCTGACGCCCGGCGGCAGTGGCGTGCTGGCGGGCACGGCCGTGCTGCGGTGCCGTTCGGGCACCACGGTGCCGTAGACCACCTGGCCGTGATCGTCCACCCAGCGGTAGACCTCGGCGGCGGTGGCCACCACCGGCACCGACAGGACGAAAGCAAGGGCGAGGGTGTGCAGCTTCATGGCGGTGGGAGTCGCGCGGCGCATGGGCGGTTCCGCCGTCTGTCCACCCGGCGGCGCTGCACCGCAGCAAAAATTTCAAAGCGGCACCACCCGCTTTCACAAACCGTTTCCGGGGTGCGCGGCTAACATCCCGAGACACCCCAAACACCGGAGACTTTCGAGATGACCGTGATCACCAACGTGGAAGACCTGCGCGTTCTGGCGCAGAAGCGCGTGCCGCGCATGTTCTACGACTACGCCGACAGCGGCTCCTGGACGGAAGGCAGCTACCGCGCCAACGAAGCGGATTTCCAGAAGATCAAGCTGCGCCAGCGTGTGGCGGTGAACATGGAGAACCGCAGCACGCGCAGCACCATGATCGGCCAGGACGTGGCCATGCCGGTGGCGATCGCGCCCACGGGGCTGACCGGCATGCAGCACGCCGACGGCGAGATCCTGGCCGCGCGCGCCGCCCGCAAGTTCGGCATTCCGTTCACGCTGTCCACCATGAGCATCTGCTCGATCGAGGACGTGGCGCAGCACGCCGGCGAGGGCTTCTGGTTCCAGCTCTATGTGATGCGCGACCGCGGTTTCATCGAGCGCCTGATCGACCGCGCCAAGGCCGCGCGGTGCAGCGCCCTGGTGCTGACGCTGGACCTGCAGATCATCGGCCAGCGCCACAAGGACCTGAAGAACGGCCTGACCGCGCCGCCCAAGATGACGCTCACCAACCTGATCGACATCGCCACCAAGCCGCGCTGGGCGCTGGGCATGCTGGGCACCAAGCGCAAGCAGTTCGGCAACATCTTCGGGCACGTCAGCGGCATCGAGAACATGGGCAGCCTGGGCGAGTGGACGGCCAAGCAGTTCGACCCGTCGCTCAACTGGGGCGACGTGGAGTGGATCAAGAAGCGCTGGGGCGGCAAGCTGATCCTCAAGGGCATCCAGGACGTGGAAGACGCGAAGCTGGCCGTGGCCTCGGGCGCGGACGCGCTGATCGTGAGCAACCACGGTGGCCGCCAGCTGGACGGCGCGCAGAGCAGCATCGAGGCGCTGCCTGCGATCGTGGACGCCGTGGGCGGCCAGATCGAGGTGCACATGGACGGCGGCGTGCGCAGCGGGCAGGACGTGCTCAAGGCGCGCGCGCTCGGCGCACGCGGCGTCTACATCGGACGCTCCATGCTCTACGGCCTGGGCGCCATGGGCGAAGCGGGCGTGAGCAAGTGCCTTGAAATCATCCACAAGGAGCTCGACCTGACCATGGCCTTCTGCGGCCACACCCAGATCGAGAACGTGGACAAGGGCATCCTGCTGCCCGGGACGTTCCCGAAATAAGCCAGCCCCGCGCGGCTTCGCCGCGCCCCCGCTATGCTCACCGCCGTGACTCCTCCCACGGCCCCGATCCGGCGCATTGCGCATCTCGACATGGACGCCTTCTTCGCGTCGGTCGAGCTGTTGCGCTACCCGCAGCTCAAGGGGCTGCCGGTGGTGATCGGCGGTGGCCGCCGGCGCGAGGACGACATGTTCGCGCGGTTGCGCGAGGTGTATCCCGAACGTGAGTGGACAGACGACGATCTGGCCCACATCCCGGTCGAGTTCTTTCCCCTGCTGGAACACTACGCCGGCCGCGGCGTGGCCACCACCGCCACCTACGCGGCACGCCAGTTCGGCGTGGGCTCGGCCATGGGCCTGATGAAAGCGGCCAAACTGTGCCCGCAGGCCATCCTGCTGCCGGTGGATTTCGACGAGGTGCGCCGCATCTCGCGCCTGTTCAAGCAGACCATCCGCGAGATCGCGCCAGTGATGGAAGACCGCGGTGTGGACGAGGTCTACATCGACTTCACCGACGTGCCCGGCGGCCAGCGCGAGGGCGGGCGTGTGCTGGCGCGCCTGATCCAGAAGAGCATCTTGCAGGCCACGGGCCTGACGTGCTCGATCGGCGTGGCGCCCAACAAGCTCATCGCCAAGATGGCGAGCGAATTCAAGAAACCCAACGGCATCAGCATCGTGCACACCGACGATCTCGAGCGCCTCATCTGGCCGCTGCCCTGCCGCAAGATCAATGGCGTGGGCCCCAAGGCCGATGCCAAGCTTCAGGGCCACGGCATCCACACCATCGGTGAGCTGGCGCAGCGCGAACGCGCCTGGCTGGTCCAGCATTACGGCAAGAGCTACGGCGCCTGGCTTCACGAGGTGGCCTGGGGCCGCGACGAACGCCCGGTGCAGACCGAGAGCGAGCCGGTGAGCATGAGCCGCGAAACCACCTTCGACCGCGACCTGCACGCCGTGCGAGACCGCGCCGAACTGGGCGCCATCTTCACCCGGCTGTGCGAACAGGTGGCCGACGACCTGCAACGCAAGGGCTATGTGGGCAAGACCATCGGGGTCAAGCTTCGTTACGACAATTTCCAGATCGTCACACGCGACAGCACCATCGCCGATTTCACGAGCGACGCCGCCAGCATCCGCCGCCAGGCCGGCCTGTGCCTGAAGCGGGTGGACCTCACGCGCCGCATCCGGCTGCTGGGCGTGCGCGTGGGCTCGCTGGCCCGGCTGGGCGAGGTGCCGCCAGAGCCCGAGCGCCCGCCCGAACCGGCCCAGCTGTTCTGAATCACCAGCCGAAAGCCGCCTGGCACTGGTTGACGAAGGCTGACGCGAAACTTACATTGACGAAGACCGGCATCCGCTGCATTCCCACCGTTCAAAGGGGGTTGCCATGCATCTCTGTCTCAGTCTCTGCGAGTTGGAGCGCATCAAGCGCTGGCACGTGGCGCACCGCGTGGACCATCCGCTGGAACACCAGCTGTGGGACGGCATGCTCACCTTCTGGGTGATGGGCTGGGTGGGCTGCGTGCCGGCTTTCTTCGCCCAGGCGCTGTGGCCGGTGCCGTTGTGCGCCGCCGGCATCTGGGCGCCCACGCTCTACGTTCGCTGGCGCCGCAAGGTGCACGAGGCGCACCGCCTGCGCTGCGACTGGCTGGGCCCCGACGGCTGAGCCGCCGCGTCCGCCGTGGGACAGCTGCCACGCGCGGCGCAACTTACAGTGGGCAGATCCCCTCCAGCGAGACACGCCCGCCATGAACGCACCCACCTGCTTTTCGCTCACCACCCAGGACCACGTCGCCCACCTGGTGATGAACCGGCCCGCCGAGCTCAACACCATGCACCCCACGTTCTGGCGCGAGCTCGACGGCTTGCTCACGCAGATCCACAACGAAGGCGCGGCGCGCGCCCTGGTCATCAGCAGCACCGGCAAGCACTTCAGCGCCGGCATGTCGCTCGACACCTTCGCTGGCGCGATCAGCATGGACGACCAGAGCCCCGAAGGCCGCGCCGCGATCTTCGACCTGCTCACCGACATGCAGGCCACCTTCACGAAGATCGAGAACCTGCGCATCCCGGTGATCTGCGCCATCCAGGGCGGCTGCATCGGCGGCGCGGTCGACATGGTCACCGCGGCCTGCATCCGCTACGCCTCGGCCGACGCCTTCTTCTGCATCCAGGAAATCAACATCGGCATGGTGGCCGACGTGGGCACGCTGCAGCGGCTGCCCAAGCTGATGCCCTTCGCCGTGGTGAAAGAGCTGGCCTACACAGGCCGCCGCCTGCCCGCCGCCAGGGCCATGGCCTACGGGCTGGTGAACGAGGTGTTCGACAGCGCCGACGCCACGTTGGCCGCCGCGCTGCAATGCGCGAAGGAGATCGCGGCCAAGCCGCCGGTGGCGATCTGGGGCACCAAGCAGGCCGTGACCTACGCGCGCGACCACTCGGTGGAAGACAGCCTGCGCCAGATGGGCTGGCTGCAGGGCGCGATCTGGAGCAATGCGCACGTGCGCGAATCCATCGCCGCCATGAAGGACAGGCGCGCCGGCAACTTCACGGCGCTGAGCGCCCTGCAACCGTTCAAGACGCTGGGCTGAAGCCCGCCCTTTCTTCCGTGCGTCGCGATCGACCCGCGTCGACGCGAACCGTGACAAATTCATCAAACCCACAGCGAGCCGCTGCCGTTTGACGCGGTGTGTTCGCCAGCGCACAGTGGCCACAGAGGGGCCCACCTATTCTGCGGACCGTTATCACACACGGGCCCGCCAACATGTTCACTGAGCATCTTCGAAACAGGAAGGTCACAACCGGTGGGCGCTGCGCGCTCGCTTCCCTGATGGTGTTCTCGCTTGCAGGGGGACTGGCCGGCGCAGCGCACGCGAATGGAGGTCACATCGCCACGTTGAGAAACGTGGCTGGCGACGTCAGTGTCACTCGCGACGCGGCGACGCTGGACGGCGACTCAGGCATGAAGCTCTTTGTGTCAGACCGCATCGTTTCCGCCGGTGACGCGTCAGCCACCATCGTGTTCAAGGACGCCACGGTTCTCACCGTTGGACCATCCGCCGATGTGGAGGTGAAGAGCTACGTCTTCGAGCCCAGACGCGACAGGTTTGACTTCCTGCTCTACATCGCAAAGGGCGCCGCGGTCTACACATCCGGCCTCATGGGCAGGATGTCGCCAGAGACCGTGCGGGTGGGGACGCCCATCGCGACGATCGGCATTCGCGGCACCCGCTTCATCGTCGACGCGGGAACCGGACAGCCATGAAGGCGGCATGCACACGTTACGGCCGTCTGTTCGCACTGCTGATCGCTGTCTGTACGGGCCTCGCCGCCTGTGCCACCCGGCCGCCGTCCTCACCTCACACGACCGTGGTGCTGTTGCCCGACGATGACGGGAAGGTGGGTGCCGTCACGGTCACCACAGCGACGGGCTCACAGCTGCTGCAGAAAGCCCTCAGCCAGACGATGGTCGAGAAGGCGGATGCAAGGCCCTCACCAGCTTCGGCCATGGCCCGGGAAACGCTGGACCGCCGCTATGGCGCGCTGCTCGGCATTCAGCCCCCCAAGCCGAAGACCTTCATCCTGAACTTCCTCGTGGACAAGACCGAACTCACGGCAGAGTCGAAGGCCTTGCTTCCGGGCGTGTTCACGGCTGCGCGGGCAAGAAAGCCGGCCAGCATCATGGTGTTCGGCCACACCGACGCCACCGGCTCATCGCAACGCAATCTGAAGCTGTCGGAAGAGAGGGCCGAGGCCATCGCTGAACTGCTTCGCAGGAACGACCCCGCACTGGACGATATCGAGGTGCAGTTCTTCGGAGCGACCAGGCCGCTCGCCCCGTCCGATGCATCGGAAGTCAAGAACCGGCGCGTCGAGATCCTGATTCTCTGAAGCGTCAGGACAGGTCGTACGTGGCGCTGCTCACCGCGCGCACGCGCGGGCCAAAACTGGAGATGTTGATCAGGGTCGCGTTGTGGTGCGCGATCACCTGCGGGGCGGTGAGCACCGCGTTGCCGGCCGACGTGTGGGCGTCGGCCACCAGCACCACGGGATAGCCCAGCGCCAGCGCGCGGCGCGTGGTGGTGTCGACGCAGAACTCGGTGTGCATGCCGCAGACGACGAGCTCTTCCACGCCACGGGCCTTCAGCAGGGCTTCCAGATCGGTGTTCAGGAACGCATCGGGCGTTTTCTTGCGCACCCGCAGGTCGCCGGGCTGCACCTCCAGCCCCAGCGCCAGCTGCCATTCGGGCGTGCCGTGTTCCAGATACCCGCTGGTGGACTCGTGCTGGATGAAGACCACCGGCGCATCGGCCTCGCGGTGGCGCGCCGCCACGTGGTTGATGCGCGCGATCACCTCGTCCGTGGCATATGCGCGCCCTTCTCCCTCGCAAAGGCCTTGTTGCATGTCGATCACGAGCAGGGCAGTTTTCATGGGGGCTCCGGTGGAGGGGTCAGGACAGGCGGTAGGTGGCCAGGTGAAGGCTGGTCTCGGTGCTGCTGATGCCGCGGATCAGGCGGATGCGCTCGAGCACCTGCGACAGCTCCGCGAGGCTGGTGGCGCGCAGGCCGGCGAGCAGGTCCCACCGGCCATTGGTGTCGTGCAACTCGGCCACGCCGGGTTCTCCCAGCAGGCTGGCGATCACCGCGCGCGTCTGGTTGCCTTCCACTGCCACGCTCATCCAGGCGGTGATCTCGCTCGGCTCGGCGTCGGGCCGCAGGCGCACCGTGTAGCCCACGATCACGCCGGTGGCTTCGAGGCGTGCAATGCGGTTGGTGACGGTGCCGCGCGAAACGCCCAGCTTCTTCGCCAGCGCGGCGACGTTGGTGCGCGCGTCCTTTCGCAGCAGGCCGATCAGTTGTTGGTCCAGGGCATCCATTTGGTCATTATGCGATTAATGGCTGTCTTTTTGATAATTTTCTGACGAAATTCAAGCAATGTTGACGATTTACATTGAACTTGCGGCCGCAGACACTGATGCCCATCCACAGGACATCCCCATGAAAACCGCCTCCGCCTCCCTGCCCACCCTGTTCCTCAGCGCCCAGGACGTCGCCCGTCTGATCCAGCGCCTGGGCCTGCCTGCCACGCTCGAACGCCTGGCCGGCACCCTCCACGCCGACTACCTGCGCTGGCCCGACTTCGACAAATCGGCCCGGGTGGCCAGCCACTCCACCGACGGCGTGATCGAGCTGATGCCAATCGCCGACGACACCACCTACGCTTTCAAGTACGTCAACGGCCACCCGAAGAACACGCAAGGCGGCCTGCCGACGGTGATGGCCTTCGGCGTGCTGGCCGACGTCGCCACCGGCGCGCCCGTGCTGCTGAGCGAACTCACGCTCACCACCGCGCTGCGCACCGCCGCCATGTCGGTCGTGGCGGCGCGGGCACTGGCCCGCCCGGAGAGCCGCCGCATGGCGCTCATCGGCAACGGCGCGCAGAGCGAGTTCCAGGCCCTGGCCTTCCACCACCTCATGGGCATCGACGAAATCCGCCTGTATGACACCGACCCGGCCGCGACCCGCAAGCTCATGGCCAACCTCGCGGGCCACACCGGCCTGCGCCTGCTGCCCTGCGACAGCATCGCGCAGGCGGTGCGCGGTGCCGACATCGTGACCACCGTCACCGCCGACAAGACCAACGCCACCATCCTCACGCCCGAGCTGATCGAGCCGGGCATGCACATCAACGGCGTGGGCGGCGATTGCCCCGGCAAGACCGAGCTGCACCCCGACGTGCTGCGCATGGCCTCGGTGTTCGTCGAGTACGAGCCGCAGACCCGCATCGAGGGCGATCTGCAGCACCTGCCCGCCGACTTCGCCGTGACCGAGCTCTGGCAGGTGCTCGCGGGCCAGGCCGCTGGCCGCGCCGGCAACGCGCAGGTCACGCTGTTCGACTCCGTCGGCTTCGCACTCGAAGACTATTCCGCGCTGCGCTTCCTGCGCCAGGCGGCCAGCGAACTCGGCCTGGGCCAGCAGCTGCCGCTGATCCCTGCGCTGCCGGACCCGAAAGACCTGTTCGGCCTGCTGCGCGACGCCGTGCCGCAGCAAGCCGCGCTGGCCCTGGCCGCCTGAGGTTCCTGCTTTCGCTACGATGGGCGTCCCCATCGTTCTGGTGTCCATGAAAACCTTCCACAACCCCCACCACGCCGGCCATGCCGGCCAGCAGGAAATGTTTCGCGGCCGCATGGTGCCGTGCCACGAGGTGCCCGCACGGCTGGACTTCGTGCTCGCCGAACTGCAGCACCGCCCGCTCGGTCCGCTCACGCCACCCACCGTGGATGAAGCCGACCTGGACGCCGCCATCGCCCGCGTGCACGACGCGCGCTACCTCAACTTCCTGGCCACCGCGTGGGACGACTGGGTGGCCATGGACCCGGCCAACGCGCAGCGCGACGCCCTGCCCTCGGTCTGGCCGCTGGCCAACAGGCACGGCTTTCGCAACGACGTGCTGCCGCACAACTTCGCGGCCCGGCTGGGCCTGTTCTCGTTCGACTCGGGCTCCCCGCTGACCGCGGGCACCTGGGCGGCCGCGCGCGGTGGCGCCGCGTGTGCCCTGGCCGCCGCGCGCGCCGTGGCCGGTGGCGACCGCAGTGCCTTCGCGCTCTCGCGCCCGCCCGGCCACCACGCCGGGCCCGACTTTCTGGGTGGCTACTGCTTCCTGAACAACGCCGCCATCGCCGCGCAGGCGTTGCGCGACGCGGGCCACGACAAGGTGGCCGTGCTGGACGTGGACTACCACCACGGCAACGGCACGCAGACCATCTTCTACGAACGTGCCGACGTGTTCACCGTGTCGATCCACGGCGACCCTGCCACCGAATACCCCTTCTTCCTCGGCCACGCGGACGAGCGTGGCGCGGGCGCGGGTGTGGGCTTCAACCTCAACCTGCCACTCAAGCGCGGCACCGGTGTGCAGGCATGGCGCGCCGCGCTCGACACCGCGCTGGGTGCCGTTCGGGATTTCGGCGCCACCGCGCTGGTGGTGCCCATGGGGCTGGACACCTTCGAGGGCGATCCGATCTCCGGTTTCACCCTCAAGACCGGTGACTATGCCGCGGTGGGTGCGGCACTCGCCAGCGCCGGCCTGCCGACGGTGTTCACCTTCGAGGGTGGCTACGCCGTCGACGAGGTCGGCACCAACGCCGTCAACCTGCTGGAAGGCTTCCAGAAGGCGGCCTGAACGGCGCCCGCTTCATTGCCGCGCCGTGCGCACGTTGGCCGGCGGCGATTGCGGGTGGCTGCTGCGCCAGGGGTTGATGTCCAGCCCGCCGCGGCGCGTGTAGCGCGCATACACCGTGAGCTTGGCCGGCTTGCAGCGCTGCCAGATGTCCATGTAGATGCGCTCGACGCACTGCTCATGGAACTCGTTGTGGTTGCGGAAGCTGACGATGTACTGCAGCAGCCCCGCCTGGTCGATCTGCGGGCCGCTGTACTGGATCTGCACGCTGCCCCAGTCGGGCTGGCCCGTCACCAGGCAATTGCTCTTGAGCAGATGACTCACCAGCGTTTCCGTCACCGGCTGTTCGTGCAGCGCGGCGCTGAGCAGCTCGGGCGCGGGCTGGTATTGCGTGCACTCCACGTCGAGCCGGTCGATCGACAGGCCATCGAGTTCGTGCACCGGCTCGCGGTCGAACTGCTCGGGCAGCACCAGCCGCACGCCCGCGCTCGCCTGCACCGGGCCGCCGTGCCAGATGGCGGTGCTCACGTCGGTGCGGATGAGGTCGCGCACCGCGTCCGCGCTGGCGAAGCGCGTGTTGTTGAAGCTGTTGAGGTAGAGCTTGAACGACTTGCTCTCGACGATGTGCGTGCTCTCGCAGGGCACGGTGATCTGTGCCAGCGCCACCATCGGCTTGCCGCGCAGGTTCAGCCAGCTCAGCTCGAACGCGGTCCAGAGGTCGGCACCGAGAAAGGGAACGCTGCCGGTGATGCCGATCTCGCGCCGCTTGGTCTCGCGCGGCAGTGGGAACAGCAACGAGGCGTCGTACTGGTCGATGTAGGCCGAGACTCGGCCCAGTTGCGATTGTTCAGGGGTGTTCGGTGACATGGATATCTTCAGATGAATTCGCGTTCGCGCAGCCACTTGGTGGCGACCCACTTCTCACCCTCGATCACCGGCGCACCGCCGTGCAGCGTGCGCGTGGCAGGGTGGGCCCTGTCGTAGGTGAAGAACACGGCGTTGCCGCGCACCGGGGCCACTTCCAGGCCGATGTCGGGGAAGGTCGTGCCACCGCCGCGCGTGGGCTCGTTGAGGTACATCACCAGCGTGGCCACGCGCTGGCCGCCGCGCCGCAGGATGGTGGGCGTGCCCGGCTCGTTGGGGTCGAAGTAGTCGTAGTGCGGCTTGTATTCGGCGCCGGGCTTGTAGTTCAGCACCTGGAAGCCCTCGCCGTTCTCCAGCGGCCAGTTCAGCAGCCGGGCGATGCGGGCCTCCACGCGCGCCACCTCGGGCGTCTGCCCCCGGGTGAAGAACATGCCGCTGCTGGTGCGGTCCGGGTTGAGCTCTTCGCCTCCGGTCTGCGTCTGCACGGTGAGCGAGCGCGCCAGGTGCGGCCGCGCCGATTCGATCAGCGCCTCGCACTCCTCGGCGCTGAGCAGGTTGCCCAGCACCACCACGCGCGGGTTGCCCACGGTCACGATGACATCCACCATGCGGTCGCCCGCGTCGATCTGGCGCGGCGAGCGGGTCAGATCGAGGTCGGGCACCGGCACCCTCTCCAGCTCGGCGTCCGCCTGTACACCCGCCGCCGCCTGCTCGGCCTTCAGCCTGGCCTGCTCCTGCAGGTGGTCGCGCAGCGTGCTTTCGAGCGCGCTCACCGCCACGGACTCCTGCCAGCCGGAAGACACCATCGAAGCGAGCACCACTTCGGGTGTGAAGCCGGCGGAGGCCTGCTCGATGATCCAGCGGCGCAATTCGGGGGTGATGGTCTGGCTCATGGCGAAGATCGTGTGTTGATTAGGCCTCAGGCCCCGGGTTGTTCGCGGCGGAACACCAGCCGGTCGGCGGAGGACGCGGCCGGCACGAAACGGTAGCCCTCGAGGTCAAAGCCCTTGAGCTGCTCGGGGGTGGTGGCGCGGTGCGTCACGGCGTAGCGCACCATCAGGCCACGCGCGCGCTTGGCCATGAAACTGATGACCTTGTAGCCATCGGCCTTGCGCTCCTCGAAAGCGCAGGTGACCACGCGCGGCATCAGCGCCTTGCGGTCCACCACCTTGAAGTATTCCTCGCTGGCGAGGTTGATCACCACCGGGCTCAGATCGGCGCGGGCGCGCTGGTTCAGGTACTCGGCAACCTGACTGCCCCAGAACTCGTACAGGTTCCTGCCGCGGGCCGTCTTGAGGCGCGTGCCCATCTCGAGCCGGTAGGGCTGCATCCAGTCCAGCGGCCGCAGCACACCATACAGGCCGCTGAGGATGCACAGGTGCTGCTGCAGCCAGTCGAGCTCGGGCTCTTCGAGCGTTCTGGCATCCAGCCCGCCGTACACGTCGCCGTCGAACGCGAGCACCGCCTGCTTGGCATTCTTCGCGGTGAATTTCGGCCGCCAGGCCTGGTAGCGCGCCACGTTCAGGCCGGACAGCGCGTCCGACAGTTTCATGAGCTCGCCGATCTGCAGCGGCGACTTCTCGCGCAACACGTCGATCAGCTCGGCGGCGTGCTTCACGAACAGGGGCTGGGTGTGGGTGGCCACGTGGGGTGGCGTCTCGTAGTCGAGGGCCTTGGCGGGCGAGATCAGGAAGAGCATGCTGTAAGGAAGGCGTCTGCGGGCATCGGTCGTGCGCGGCTCGGCCATCGGGATCCGGATAGGGGGTGAAGCTTCGATTATCACTATCAGAGCGGCCGGCTCAACGGCGTCGACACCCCGCCCGGAAACCCTCAAACTGGAGCGCGCCGCAGGCCTATTGAATTACGATAAGAGAAATGCGTTGCATAATGGTGAATCACAAGGCCCGCTTTCGCCACACAGGAGACCGACATGCCGACCACCGCCACCCTGCCCCCGCCAGCACCGATCCAGCAGCTGCACCACTACGCGTACCGCGCGAAGGATGCGGAGGAAACGCGCCGTTTCTACGAGGACATCCTCGGCCTGCCGCTGTACCACATCATCCAGAGCGACCACGTGCCCAGCACGGGCGAGTACTGCCCGTACACGCACTTCTTCTTCCGCCTGCAGGACGGCTCGTTCATCGCGTTCTTTGACCTGGGCGATGACGAGGCCGCGCTGCCGAGCCCGAACACGCCGAAGTGGGTGAACCACATCAGCTTCCGGGTGGACACGGTGGAGGAGCTGGAGAACACCAAGGCCCGCCTGGAAGCCGGCGGCATCGAGGTGCTGGGCGTGACCGATCACCACATCTTCAAGAGCATCTATTTCTTTGATCCCAACGGCATCCGGCTGGAACTCACCGCTCAGCTGGCGGACGAGTTCGAGATGCTCAAGGAGAGCAAGACGGCGCATGCGCGGCTGGCCGAGTGGACGGCGCGCAAGGAACAGTGGCGCAAGGAACGCGCAGAAGGCAAGTCGGCCGCGCCGCTGAAGCCGCAGCAGAACGACCGGCCCGAGGTGGCGGAGCGCGCCAAGGCCTGACGGGTTCTGGCGTTGGTGTGGTGCCGGTCGGCGAAGGGAGGGGTGGTGGGCTCCGCTCATGTCCCCCGGCGGCTGGTGCCGCCTCCTCCTTGACTTCGCTGCGCCCATCACCCCCTCCCTTCGCCGACCTCCGTGCGCGCGTGCACCAGTGAGCACTCAAAGACTGCCTGGCCTGGTGACGCCCGGTGCTCTGCGCAGCGGGGTAAAGGAGGAGGCGGCACCAGCTGCCGGGGGACACCCGCGGAGCAGAGTGCCGGACGTCACGAGGCCAACGAGAGAAGAACATGAAGACAACCCAACGAAGGAGCGATGCATGTCAGTAACGGCATACCGCGACACAGCCCTCACGAACAGCTACGAATTCACCAGCGGCGCCGGCTACGTGCTGCCGGAATACGACTTCGTGCCGCCGCCCGAGCTGCAGGGCGGTGCCATGGTGCGCCACCCCATCGTCATCGTGGGCGGCGGCATCACCGGCCTCACCATGGCCTGCTCGCTGGCGCGCCTGGGCGTGCGTGCGGTGCTCATCGACGAAGACAACACCGTTGGCGTCAAGGGCGCGTCCTCGCGCGGCATCTGCTACACGCAGAAATCGCTGGAAATCTTCGAGCGCCTCGGCATCTTCGATCGCATCGCGGCCAAGGGCACGCAGTGGAGCGTGGGCCGCACCTTCGCGGGCGACGACGAGGTCTACAGCTTCGACCTGCGCCAGCAAGGCAACTTCCACCTCTCCAGCCAGCCGCCCTTCATCAACATCCAGCAGTTCTACATCGAAGCCTTCCTGGTCGACCGCATCCAGCAGCTGGGCGGCGTCGAGCTGCGCTGGCAGAACCGCCTCACCGCTTTCGAGCAGAACGCCAACTGCGCCACCCTCACGGTGGAAACGCCCGCGGGGACCTACCGCATCGAAGCGGAGCACGTGATCGATGCCACCGGCTCCGCCAGCCCGCTGCGCAAATGGCTCGCCGTGCCGTTCGACTCGCGCCGCGGCGACGACCGCTGGTGCATCGCCGACGTGCGCTTCACCGAGCACCCGCCGGTGGAACGCCACACCTGGATCGAAGCCCCGTTCAACGAGAACCGCGCGGTCTGGCAACACCTCATGGCCGACAACGTCTGGCGCATCGACTACCAGATGGCCCCCAACGCCGACCCGGCGTACGTGAGCCGCGAGGACGTGGTGCGCGAGCGCCTGGCGCGCCAGTTCGGGCCCGAGGTGGGCGTGGAGATCGTGTGGGTAGGCCCCTATGCCTACCGCAGCGAATGCGTGCACGCCATGCGCCATGGCCGCGTGTTCCTGATGGGCGATTCGGCCAAGGTGGTCAGCCCCTTCGGCGCGCGCGGCGGCAACACCGGCGTGGCCGATGCCGACAACCTGGCCTGGAAACTCGCCGCCGTGCTGCGTGGCAAGGCCGATGCGGCATTGCTGCAGAGCTACCACGACGAACGCCTGGAAGCAGCCCAGCAGAACGTCTGCGTCACCAACCGCACCGCGCGCTTCCTGCGCCCGGCCGACGGTGCCGAGCGCCTGTTCCGCCATGCCGCCATCGGGCTGGCGAAGCAGTATCCGTTCGCGCGCAGCCTCATCAACACTGGCCGCATGGCGGTGGCCAACCCCTACAGCCAGTCCAGCGCATGCACCTACGCGGACGGCAGCGCTTCGGGGCAGTCGGTGCAGAACGTGTCTTTCAAATGGACCGATGGCTCGGCAGGCCAGGTCAACGACCTGCTCAACTGGGCCGGAGGCGATCTGCTGGTGCTGGTGTTCGGCCATTTGCCGCCGGCCGCCCTGGAACGCCTGCGCCGGCTCTGCCTCGACGCGCCGGTGTGCAGCGTGCAGGTGCTGGGCGCCCGCGGCGCTGCCCAGGCGACGGAACACGTGCGCGACCCCGAAGGCCATCTGCAGGGTGCCTGCCAGGTGTCCGGCAACGCCTGGGCGCTGGTGCGGCCTGACGGCTACCTCGCCGCCACCGGCGACACCATCGACGCCCGGCTGGTCACGGCCATCGAACGCTCGCTCGGACTGCGCGGAGACACACCATGAAACAGAACCTGAATTTCCAGGACGCCGATGCGTTCTACGAGCAGCTGCTCGACGCCCATGCCGGCCTCAGCCGCGAAGGCAGCGAACTGCTCAACGCCCGCCTGATCCTGCTGCTGGCCAACCAGATCGGCGACACCGGCGTGCTGAAAGCCTGCATCGAGGCTGCCCAGCGCCTGCCTCGCTAAAATCGGGGGTTCTCCCCCTGCTCTCCCAGACGGCATCCTGCGGGATGCCGTTCCCATTTTTGGCGCGCCCATGACCGACACCCTGAACCAGCCTGGCCTGCAATCCCTGGCCAAATCGTTCGAACCCGCACCGCTCGAAGCCCGCTGGGGCCCCGAGTGGGAACAGCGCGGCTACGGCGCCGCCGGCTTCCGGGGCACCGGGGCGGCTCAGGCGGGTGCGCCGTCGTTCGCGATCCAGCTGCCACCGCCGAACGTGACCGGCACGCTGCACATGGGCCATGCGTTCAACCAGACCATCATGGACAGCCTCACGCGCTACCACCGCATGGCGGGCGCGAACACGGTCTGGGTGCCCGGCACCGACCACGCCGGCATCGCCACCCAGATCGTGGTGGAACGCCAGCTGCAGGCCCAGGGCATCAGCCGCCACGACATGGGCCCCACGCCCGCCGAGGCGCGCAAGAACTTCGTGGCCAAGGTGTGGGAGTGGAAGGAACAGAGCGGCAACACCATCACCACGCAGATGCGCCGCATGGGCGACAGCGTGGACTGGGGCCGCGAGTACTTCACCATGGACGACAAGCTCAGCACCGTCGTCACCGAGACCTTCGTGCGCCTGTACGAGCAGGGCCTGATCTACCGCGGCAAGCGCCTCGTGAACTGGGACCCGGTGCTCAAGACCGCCGTGTCCGACCTCGAGGTGGAGAGCGAAGAGGAAGACGGTTTCCTCTGGCACATCGCCTATCCGCTGAGCGACGGCAGCGGCTCGCTGACCGTGGCCACCACGCGGCCCGAAACCCTGCTGGGTGACGTGGCGGTGATGGTGCACCCGGAAGACGAACGCTACGTGGCGCTGATCGGCAAGACCGTGAAGCTGCCGCTGTGCGACCGCGAGATTCCCGTGATCGCCGACGCCTACGTGGACCGCGAGTTCGGTACCGGTGTGGTCAAGGTCACGCCAGCGCACGACAACAACGACTACGCCGTCGGCCAGCGCCACGGTCTGCCGATCATCGGCGTGCTCACGCTGGACGCGGCCATCAACGAGAACGCGCCCGAGAAATACCGCGGCATGGACCGCTTCGTGGCGCGCAAGGCCGTGGTGGCCGACCTGGAAGCCGCCGGCCTGCTGGTGGACACCAAGAAGCACAAGCTCATGGTGCCGCGTTGCGCGCGCACGGGTCAGGTGATCGAACCCATGCTGACGGACCAGTGGTTCGTGGCCATGGGCAAGGTCAGCGACTCGGACCCCACCGGCAAGAGCATCGCGCAGAAGGCCATCGACGCCGTCACCTCGGGCCAGGTGAGCTTCGTGCCCGAGAACTGGGTCAACACCTACAACCAGTGGATGAACAACATCCAGGACTGGTGCATCAGCCGCCAGCTCTGGTGGGGCCACCAGATTCCCGCCTGGTACGACGAAGCGGGCAACGTGATCGTGGCACGCAACGAAGCCGAAGCGCAGGCCAGGGCGCCGGGCAAGACGCTCACGCGCGACCCCGACGTGCTCGACACCTGGTACTCCTCCGCCCTCGTGCCCTTCAGCACCATGGGCTGGCCGAACCAGAAGGACGGCGACACCGAGGACTACAACCTGTACCTGCCGAGCACCGTGCTCGTGACGGGCTACGACATCATCTTCTTCTGGGTCGCCCGGATGATCATGATGACGACCCACTTCACCGGCCGCGTGCCGTTCAAGCACGTCTACATCCACGGCCTGGTGCGCGACGCGCAGGGCCAGAAGATGAGCAAGAGCGAAGGCAACGTGCTCGACCCGGTGGACCTGATCGACGGCATCGCGCTCGCGCCGCTGCTGGACAAGCGCACCACCGGCCTGCGCAAGCCCGAGACCGCGCCCAAGGTGCGCAAGCAGACCGAGAAGGAATTCCCCGAGGGCATCCCCGCCTACGGGGCCGATGCGCTGCGCTTCACCTTCGCCGCGCTCGCTTCGCTGGGCCGCAGCATCAACTTCGACAGCAAGCGCTGCGAGGGCTACCGCAACTTCTGCAACAAGCTCTGGAACGCCACGCGCTTCACGCTGATGAACTGCGAAGGCCACGACTGCGGCCTGCAGGAACACACCAAGGCCGAATGCGCCGTGGGCCAGCCCTTCCACGGCTACCTGAGCTTCAGCCAGGCCGACCGCTGGATCAGCTCGGTGCTGCAGAAGGTCGAGGCCGAGGTGGCCAAGGGCTTCGCCGAGTACCGGCTGGACAACGTGGCCAACGCGATCTACGACTTCGTCTGGAACGAGTTCTGCGACTGGTACCTGGAGATTGCCAAGGTCCAGATCCAGACCGGCGACGCATCCCAGCAGCGTGCCACGCGCCGCACACTGATCCGCACGCTGGAAGCCATCCTGCGGCTGGCGCACCCGATCATTCCGTTCATCACCGAAGAGCTCTGGCAGAAGGTGGCACCGGTGGCCGGCCTGCCCGGTGAGTCGGTCAGCATCGCGCGCTACCCCGAAAGCCAGCCGAACAAGATCGATGAAGCGGCCATCGCGCACGTGGTGAAGCTCAAGTCGGTGGTCGACGCCTGCCGCACGCTGCGCGGCGAGATGAACGTGTCACCAGCCACCCGGCTGCCGCTCTACGTGGTGGGCGACACCGCCTTCATGAAAGCCGCAGGCCCGGTGCTGCAGTCCCTCGCCAAGCTGAACGAGGTGCGCGTGTTCGACGACGAGGCCGCATGGGCCGCCGCCGCACAGGCCGCGCCCGTGGCGGTGGTGGGCGATGCCCGCATGTGCCTGTTCATGGAGATCGACGTCGCGGCCGAGAAGGTTCGTCTTGGCAAGGAAGCCGCGCGTCTGGAAAACGAGATCACCAAGGCCAACGGCAAGCTCTCGAACGAAGCCTTCGTGGCCAAGGCACCACCTGCGGTGATCGATCAGGAAAAGAAACGCGTCGCCGACTTCAGTGCAACGCTGGACAAGGTGCGGGAGCAACTGGCCCGTCTGGGCGCCTGAGCGTTAAGCAGCGAGGAAAAACCCTTCCAGAATGCCGCGGGACTGGCTTGGCCAGACCGCAGGCATTGCCCCTCGGGGGGTGACGCACCGCAGGTGCGGCGCGGGGAGTCAACCCCGATGCATGGCGATCGAGCTCCACTGCGATGGTGACACCGCCTGTGGATCGCTCGTCGTGTCCTGGTAGTCAATGTTGTCCAGCGCCGAGAAGTCGCTCAGGCGGCTCTCGTTCTGCATCGAGCCCGGTGACAGGGTCTCGTGCATCCGGTGCGCCACGTACCAGCTGGCGCGCAGCTTGGCCTCGCGGGTGTGCGAACCCAGGCGCGGCGTGAGGTGCAGGTTGGGAATGCCGTGCAGCGGCGTGCCTTCGGCCGCGAACTGCGGGTTCGCGCCATCGAGCAGGCAGGCGTCGATGCGGCCATCGCACAGCGCCAGCGCCAGGGCCTCTGCGTCGAACAGCGAGCTCCGGCTCACGCCCACCCAGAGCTGGCCAGGCTTGCAATGGTTGAGCATGCGCTCGTTGATCCAGCCCCGGAAGCGCGAGGCGTAGACCATCTGCAGCGAGATCGCATCGGAATGGTTCAGCAGCTCCTGCAGCGACACGGGTTCGACCTTGAGCTTGTCCCAGATATCAGCGGCGTGGTGCACGGCGGGGTCGTAGCCCAGCAGCCGCACGCCCAGGCTGCGCAGCATCGGCGCCAGCGTGTGGGCCACGGGCGCCAGACCCAGCAGGCCCACGGTGCTGCCGGAGAGTTCACGGCCCATGCGCACCTGGGCAATCTTGCGGCCCAGCAGCGCGCTGATCATGCCCCGGCGGTACAGCATCAGCAGACCATAGAGCAGGTATTCGGCGTTGGAGCGCACCGTGGCGCTGCGGGCCTGCAGCACGCGCACGTTACGCCGCGCACAGGCGTTCAGGTCGGTGTTGTCGCTGGAGATCTGCATGCGCGCAACGATCTCGAGCTTGGGCGCGAAGTCCAGGAATTCGCTGGACACCACCACGTGCGGGGGCAACACGATGCCGCGCGTCTTGTAGGTGCTCTTGCGCAGTTCGGCGGGATCGTCGGCCAGGTCCGGCCGGAAACTCACTTCATGGCGCTCCTGCAACCAGGCCAGCGCCTCGGGCACGAGCGGATCAAGCAACAGGACTTCCATGGTGGTGTGTTGGCGCGTTGGGAAGGTGAAGGAAACGGATCGCGCCTGCCGGTGTTCAGCGGCGCTTGAGCAGGGTGATGTGGTCGCCGCCGACAGTTTCCTGCTGCATCAGCACGTTGCCGGTCTGTTTGGCGAACGCCTGAAAATCGCGCACGGAACCGGCGTCCGTCGAGATCACCTTCAGCGTCTGGCCGCTGAGCATGTCGGCCAGCGCCTTCTTGGCTTTGAGGATCGGCAGGGGGCAGTTCAGGCCACGGGCGTCGAGTTCTTTGTCGGCAGTCATGGGGTGGGGGGTATTCCAGGTTGTCGTCATTCTAAGCGGCCCGCCGCGCGGAACGGCGTCCGCACACGCGCCATGGACCGCTATCCGGCGCCGTCCGACGGACCCGCGGCGGGTTTTCGTTGCACATCGTCCATGAACACGGGCTCATGGCCCTGCTGGCGCAGCCATTGCGCCAGCGCCAGGCCGGTGCCCGCTCGCCAGCAACGCACCTGTTCGGGCCGCAGCAAGCGGTAGTCGGCCAGCTCGGGCGAAAGCCGCACCTCGCCATGCGCGCGCGCGTGGTAGGTGATGATGACCTGGTTCATGCGCTGGAAATCGTGCACGCCGACCAGCTCCAGCGTGTCCACCTCCAGCGAGGTTTCTTCCGCGATCTCGCGCCGGATGCCGCCTTCTGGCGTCTCCCCGGCTTCCATGAAACCGGTGATGAGGCCGAACATCTTCGTCGGCCATGCCGCGTTGCGGGCCAGCAGGATCTGCCCGTCCATCTCGACGATGGCAGCCAGCACCGGTGTCGGGTTGTTCCAGTGCGTGAAGCCACAGGCCGGACAGCGCAGCCGGTGGGTCAGCCCTCCGTCCTCCTCCATGCCAATCATAGCCAGCGGCGTGGCGCAGACGGGGCAGAACCGGAATTCGGTGCTCATGGCCGGGGCGGGCCTCAGGCCGGGAAAACGCCGGTGGAGAGGTAGCGGTCCCCGCGATCACACACCACGAAGACGATGGTCGCGTTCTCCACCTGGCTGGCGATCTGCTGCGCCACCCAGCAGGCGCCCGCCGCCGAGATGCCGGCGAAGATGCCCTCCTCGCGCGCCAGCTGGCGGCACATGGCTTCTGCATCGCCCTGGCCCACGTAGACCAGCTCGTCCACCGTGCTCGGGTCGTAGATCTTGGGCAGGTACTCGGTCGGCCACTTGCGGATGCCCGGGATGCGCGAACCCTCGCTGGGCTGGGCGCCGATGACGCGCACGTTCGGGTTCTTGGATTTGAGAAAACGCGAGACGCCGGTGATGGTGCCGGTGGTGCCCATGGCACTCACGAAATGGGTGATGCGCCCGCCGGTCTGCGCCCACAGCTCGGGGCCGGTGGTCTCGTAGTGGATGCGCGGGTTGTCGGCGTTGGCGAACTGGTCGAGCACGCGGCCCTTGCCGTCGGCCTGCATCTTCTCGGCCAGGTCGCGCGCGGACTCCATGCCACCGCTCTTGGAAGTGAGGATGAGCTCGGCGCCGAAGGCCTTCATGGTCTGGGCGCGTTCGATGGAGAGGTCCTCCGGCATGATCAGCACCATGCGGTAGCCCTTGATGGCCGCCGCCATGGCCAGCGCGATGCCGGTGTTGCCCGACGTCGCCTCGATCAGCGTGTCGCCGGGACGGATGTCGCCACGCTCTTCGGCGCGCTTGATCATCGACACGGCCGGCCGGTCTTTCACCGAGCCCGCGGGGTTGTTGCCCTCCAGCTTGCCCAGGATCACGTTGCCGCGCGCCTTGTTGCCGGCAGCGCCAATGCGCTGCAGGGCGACCAGCGGCGTGTTGCCAATGGCGTCTTCAATCGTCGGGTAGTTCATCCCACCACTGTGCCATAATTTCGAGTCTCCCTTCTCTCGGCCCGGGTGGTGAAATTGGTAGACGCGCCGGACTCAAAATCCGGTTCCGAAAGGAGTGTCGGTTCGATTCCGACCCCGGGCACCACATGGTCGGAAGCCACCGACCCGCTTGCCGCGCAGCCCTGATGCGCCTCCGCAAGACAGGGGCAGGATCACCGCAACGGTGCTCCCCCGCGATTTCCCCTCTTGAACCGCAATCCATCTTGCCGCCCACGGCAGGGATTCGGAGCGCGTGTCAGCACAGCCGGTGCGCCGCACGGCCCTATCCACAGTGATGCCCCACCACCACACGTTGGCCATTGCGCCAGGCCCTCGGCACGCTTCACATCGGCGTGCTTGACGATCGGTGGCGGTATCGCTCGCCATCACAAGTTTGCCTAGGCGAACCGAGTGCCGCTTTACCCCGAATACGGCGTCAATGCCTCGCGCAATTCCATTGACGAAGCCTCCCATGTCGGCGACGTTTGCCCAAGCGAGCAGCGGCTTTCCCACTCATGTCTGAAGTGCGTTGCTTGGGTCCTTCACGTCGATGGTTCGTATCACACCTCTCGCAGCACGAGGCCCGCGCGGCACCATGGCGTCCGCTTCCGATTCGCCTCACGGTTGTGGCTGGGCGTGTCACTGACGGTGACCTGATGCCCTTCATTTCTGGCAAACCAAGCACCCAAAATCTTATGAAAACCAACTTCTTGAAATTTGCACCGATCGCCGCCGTGGCCCTGGCCTGCGGAAGCTCCGCCATGGCCTATGACGGCATACTGACCGTTCACGGTCAGGTGAGGGCCTCGCCTTGCTACATCGACAACATTGACAGCTCTGCCACGCCGACCATGGTGAGCGTGTCGCAGTACGGTACCTCGATCAATGGCGCAACGGCCGGGGTTCCGCTGCTGGCCGATGTCACCGTGCCCGACGTGCAGGACACCATCGCGGTGGGCGGGGTCGGTGCCACCACCACCGTGGGCTTGCATGTGGCTGGCGGAAACAACTGCGCGAACGGCACCTACAGGATGCGCCTGAGCTCCCCCATCAGCGGCCAATACGCCACCGACCCCACCATTGCCGTGAACGAAATCAACAATTCCAATCTGGCCGCTCAAGGTGTCGGCATTCAGGTCCTGGCTGGCTCAAGTGCCTCGGCAACTGCGATCGACCTCTCCAACACGGCCAACCTGGGCGAGCTCATTGGCACCGTAGGCAGCGCCGCCACGGCCACGGCCATGACCTACCAATTTCGCCTGGCTCGTCCAACCAATACGCCTACGACGGTGCTTCCGGGTCTTGTTCAGACCCAGTTCATGGTCACGATCAGCAACTGACCATCGGTATCTCTCGCGGGCTGAAACCCATCCCGCGACAAGGCGGTCAACCCAAAAGGTTGGCCGCCGTTTCTTCCAAATGCGGGTGGGCGTATGAGTTACCGAATTGTTTTTGCATTGGTGGTGCTGTGGGTGGCGCGTGCAACATTTGCCGCCAGTGGCCTGCAGCCCAGTGAAAGCCGGATCATTCTGGAGGACGGCGCCACCGAATCTTCCATTTCCTTTACCAATCGAGGCAAAGTGCCTTTGCTGGTCCAGATCTGGGTGGACGATGGCGAATCAGAACTCAAGGCCGCCGCCAAGAAGGCCTCCTACTACGTCAACCCACCCGTCTTTCGCGTGGACCCTGCAGGTGCACAGGTGGTGCGCATCTTCCTGTCCAACAAGAGTCTTCCGCAGGATCGCGAGTCTGTCTCCTATCTCAATGCGCTGTATGTCGACCCCGCAGGAACGCCACCCGTGGTCAAGGACAACGCGGTTGCAGCGGCCATCAAGTTTTCCATCCGCCACCGCATCAAGATCTTCTACAGACCGAAGACGCTCAGTGCGACCAGGGACCGAGCTCCCCAGCCAGTCGTTGCCCGGATGCTGGGCGATGATTCCGTTGAAATTACCAACCCCAGCGCGTACCACGTCACCCTCGCTGGCCAACTGTCTTTGAGGTCCGGCACCGACACCATAGACGTACTGGATGGCATGCTGAGCCCGTTCGAAAAGCGCGTGGTGAAACTTCGCGAAGGCTCAAGGAATTCCAGCGGGTGGACGACGCTGACCTATCGTGTGTTGAATGACTTCGGCGGCCTCAATTCATATGAGCACCCGCTGGAGGGCAAATGAAGCGGCTGCCCCGCGGCGTGTGCAGCGCATTGGCGCTGACCACGCTGGCCGCCGCCGCAGCGGAAAGCACCGCGACGCGTCCGCTGTTCGATCCCGCCGCCATGGTGTTGCCGGGAGTCGACGTTTCCCGCTATTCCAAGGAAGAGTATTTTCCGCCCGGCACCTATCTCGTGGATGTTGTCGTCAACCAGAGACTGCGCGGGCGCGACAGCATCCGTTTTGTTCTCTCGAGCAACGGAAAACTCAGGCCTTGCATGGACGTGAAACTGCTGGAGCATTTCAGCATCGACGTGAGCCGTGCGCCCTTGGCAGACGTTGCCGCAGACCGCGACTCAACCGCGGAAGCTGCCGGTTGTGCCGACGCGCTGTCAACCGTCAAGTTTTCAGAGACCTGGTTCAATCACGGTCAACTGGCACTCAACATCACGGTGCCACAGGTTGCCATTCTGCGGGAAGTGTCCACCAGAAGCATTGAGCTGGACAAGCTGGATGACGGGGTGCCGGCAGGCATCGTGAGTTACACCTTCAACAACTACTTCAGAGACACCAACACCGCATCCGCCGTCAACGCGCAATACCTGAATGTGAATGGGCGATTCAACATGGGCCCATGGCGGCTCTTCTGGGGTGGAAGCGCGCACATGGGCACGGGCTCGGGCGGCCTGCGCTGGCGCAATAGCGTTTTCTACGGGGAGCGCGCATTCAATCCTTTGAAGGCAAGGCTGGCTTTTGGACAAATCCAGAGCACGGGCGACCTTCTGCCCGGGGTACCGCTGTTGGGCGTCAGACTGAGCACCGACCTTGGCACACTGCCTGCGTACAACGCGAGATCGCTGGTGCAAGGGATTGCCAGGTCGCAAGCGCGTGTCGTGCTGCGACAGAACGGCGTGGTGGTCTATGAAACCACCGTGTCTCCGGGCCCGTTTTCTCTGGACGAATTCAACCCACCAGCGCCGCTGGATGTGCTTGTAACGGTGGAAGAAGCGGATGGCACGGCCTCCAGTTTCGTGGTGCCTTACATCCGGCCGGCGCAACTGATGAAGCCCGAGAGCTGGCGGTTTGACGCCTCTGCCGGCCGTGCCAACACACTCCAGGAGCATGGGTTTTCAAACCCCAACGTCGTGCAGGCCAGCGTGTACTACGGCCTTCACCCGGCTGTGACCACCTATGGCGGCATGCAGTTGGCAAGTGGCGGCTCTCTTGCGGGCTCCTATGGCGCACTGGCCGTGGGTGCCACCCTTGCTTCTGCCTATGGCGCGTTCAGCGCGGACGTTACCGCCACGCGTGGCTACAGGGTTGAAGGTGGCGCTCCGCTGACAGACCGGAGTTACCGCCTCTCCTACCAATACAGCATTCAAGCCACGGGCACAGACCTCGCGCTTGCCGGGTACCGGTACAGCGGCTCCAACTACATGAGCCTTCTCCAGGCCATCACGGCTGGGCGGTCGGTCAGTCCAAATGCCCCCCAACTGGCAGGCATCAACGCGACTGGCGGCGAGCGTCAGCGGGTTGATCTTTCGTTCTCCCAGCCGGTCGCCCAAGGCAGGCTGAGCCTGCGTCTGGCGGTAGCGGACTATCGCAGCGCCGTCACCAACGCACTCAATTCGTACTACCTGAGCTATTCGCGGATGTTTGGCGAAGTGCGCACCTTTTTCACCTATGACCGCACCGACGTTGCCGGCAGGCCCGCCGTCAATCGGCTGGGCCTCAGCTTTTCGATTCCACTGGGCCCGCGTGAAGCGGGCAGCAGCCGATCGGTGGTCGATACCTACGTCAGCACGGCGCAGGGCGTGACGAGTGTCAGCCACAGCAGCAACTACACCACGCGCCTGGACGACCAGCCCTACAACATCTCGGGCTCCTACGGGTATGGCGCCTCTCATCCCACCGACGGCACGTTGGGTCTGGGCGTCGCCAGCGCCTTCAATGCAATGTCACTCGCCGCAGGCATGAGCGTCAACAGCAAGAGCCGCACATTCTCTCTGTCAGGTAGTGGTGCCCTGGTGGCGCACGAAGGTGGCGTGACCCTGCTGCGCAGTGCCCCTGACACAGCGGCGCTGGTGCATGCGCCCGGTGCGGGTGGCGCCCTTGTGCGCGGCGGCAGCAAGATCGACGAGGCCGGCTACGGATTGGTGTACCTCGTGCCGCTCCAGGACAACGTTGTGGACATCGACACCCGCGGCGCCGCGCCCGACCTGGAACTCAAATCCAGCCGCAAATATGCGGCACCCAGCCGCGGCGCCTACCTCAAGGTCGAGTTCGAACCCCGTGAAGGGCGCAGTGTGCTCATAGAGGGCACCACAGACGATGGCAAGCCCCTGCCCTTTGGCGCCCGGGTGACGGATGCATCCGGCGCTGAGGTCGGCATCGTCGGTCAGGGCGGGAACATCTTTGCGCGGGTGGCGAGCGACAAGGGTCAGCTGCGCGTGACCTGGGGCCCCGAAGACAGTATTGCCTGCGATCTGAACTATGAGTTGCAGGGCATGGCCAATGGCATGCCTACAGGCAATCTGCCCACACCTCGCGCGCTTCCTAACCTGGCTGCCGCATGCAATTTCGCCAAGGTGTCGACTGGTGTGGAAATGGTAATTCGTGATGCCCGTCCCTGACGGCAGAATATCCGTCAAGACTCGATAGCAACTCCAAGACCTCTAGTTCAAATGTTTAAAAAAATTCTTCTATTGATTGGACTGGCACCACTATTTTTCATTCAGAACACGTGGGGACAGGTAAATACATGTCTAGACCCACATCTTGGCAATGCTCATGTGGTGGTAAACCAAGCAAGTCCAGTCGTCATCAGCAGCTCCACTCCTGATGGACAAGTTGTGGCAACCATTGACGTAACAATTCCATTTGGCAATGATCTACAGAATTGCGAGAACCGTGTCGGAGGAAGCACGAAGCAAATCGCAGTCTGGTCATACATTTTGACCAGCATTGATGCGAAGCCCAATACCGCTGGCCTACCGTTACCCGGCCATGCCGGCTACTTTGCTTTCAATGGGATACCAGGCCTTTATTATCAGATCGTCAATCCAGGCAACACTTCGCAATCGCCCACCATTGAAACCTGGGGAGCGCCAAGGGCACAACTTCCTTTGGTCATGGGAGAATCGACTTGGGTCGCTTGCGATACTTGGGGTGCAAGCTGCCCACTTTCAAAGACTGTACTTCAATACAGTCAAGCCTCATTGAAGCTTCGGATAAATTTCATCAAATTCGGTCAATTGGTGCCTGGTGACTATGACATGTTCAACCATTATCTATTTCACATGGCATATTCCGCACTGCCCTTTGCAAGTGAATCCAATGCAATAGAAGTTAAGCTGGTATCAGGACTCTTGGTCTTTCGCGTCAAGACCAATTGTGAACTGGACACCACGTCCACCAACCTGAGCGTTGATTTTGGCGAGTTTGACGACGAAGGCGTAGCGGTTGGCCAGCGACTGGTTCCCTATGACAAGGATTTCGAAATCGGCTTTCACGGCTGCGCCGACTCCGTACTACCTGCCATCAGCTGGAATGAGAATTCTGGAGATTCTCTAGACCTCCTTGGCAATTTTCCAACATTCACATCTGCTGGGGGCAGCGCGGGCATTGGCTTCAAAATATTTGACAAGAGCGCAGGCCAATTCACCCCAATCACGCCCAATGTACAAAAAACACTGACCGATGCCGCAGCCAATGTCGTTGTGAATGGGCAGATGCGCTACCCCGCCACCCAGACGACGGTCAAATGGCCATTCGCGGTGCGGCTCATCAAATCTGGCACCGTGCCGCTGGGCACTTTCAGCGGGCGCGCAACCTTTACTGTTGCCTATCCGTAGCAACCGGCAACAAGTTGGCACCTTCGCCCGTCGTTCATAGAGGTTGCGGCAGCGGTGCTTGACCCACCACGAGACCCTGCGCCACCGTCGGATAGCGCAAGCGCAACCCCAGCTCGCCCTTCATCCGCTGGTTGAGCAGCCGGCGCGATTCGCTCATGAAGCTGAGCAGCACCAGCGGCAACTGGTCGCCCGCGGCGTCCCGTGCCACGCGGGGTGGCCGGGGCATGCCGTACAGATCGGCCGCCAGATCGAAGTAGTCGCCCATCTTCAGTTCGGTGTCGTCCACCACGTTCACGTTGCGCTGCGGCTTGCCGCGCCAGAGCGCGAGCACGCAGGCGCGGGCCAGGTCGTCGGCGTGGATGTGGCTGGTGTACACGTCGTCTTCGGCGCGCAGCACCGGCGTGCCGCGCTGCAGGCGCTCGCGTGGTGTGCCACCGGGTCGGTCGGGTGCGTAGATGCCCGGGATGCGCAGCACCGTGGTGCGCACGCCGGTGGCGCGGCCCAGCCAGTGCACGGCCGCCTCTGCGTCCACACGGCGCCAGGCGCGGGGTGTCTTCGGGTTGGCGGGTGTGGCCTCATTGATCCAGCGGCCCTCGCAGTCGCCGTACACGCCGGTGGTGGAGCCGTAGACCACCGACGCGGGCAATGAGCGCTGCACAAGCACACGCGCCAGGGCACGCGTGCGGGGGTCCAGCCGCCAGTCGGCCAGCTCGTCGGAAGGCGGCGGGGCGAGATGCAGCACGCGCGTGGCCAGGCCGGCCAGGCGGCGCAGGCTGCGCGGGTCGTCCAGGTTGCCCACCAGGGGCGTGATGCCCTGCGCCCGCAACGCCGGGCCGCGCTCGGCGCTGGACGTGAGGGCCAGAATGCGCACCCGCCGAGCGCCGTTCAGGACGCGCGCCGCGCGCTGGCCGACGTCGCCACAACCCACGATGAGAACCCGTTCACGCCGGAAGCGTGCGGGCAAAGCGCCGAGAAGGCTCATGCGAAATCCGGATTTGAGACAATGGCGGGTTGCCACACGGGGGGTCATCCCCCGTCAGCCATCCCCGTTTCAACACGTGCCAGTATGACATTCACCATCTCCGTCGAGCCCAGTGGGCGCACCTTCACCGCCGAGCCCGAAGAGTCCATGCTCGCCGCCGGCATCCGCCAGGGCATCGGCCTGCCCTATGGTTGCAAGGATGGCGCCTGTGGCTCCTGCAAGTGCAAGCTGGTCTCGGGCACCGTCAAGCACGGCCCGCACCAGCCCAAGGCACTGAGCGCCGACGAGGAGGCCGCCGGCTACGTGCTGACCTGCTGCGGCGTGGCCCAGAGTGATGTGGTGATCGAGTCGCGCCAGGTCACCGAGGCCGGTGCCTTCCCGATCAAGAAGATGCCGGTGCGCGTGAGCACGATGGAGCGCGCCTCGCACGACGTGATCGTGCTGCGTCTGCAGCTGCCTGCCAGCGATGCCTTCCAGTACCACGCCGGCCAGTACGTCGAATTCCTGTTGCGCGACGGCGATCGCCGCAGTTATTCCATGGCCAACGCGCCGCACACCCAGGCCACGGCGCCTGCGCTGGAGCTGCACCTGCGTCACATGCCCGGTGGCAAGTTCACCGACCACGTGTTCGGCCCGATGAAGGAAAAGGACATCCTGCGCATCGAAGGGCCGTACGGCAGCTTCTTCCTGCGCGAGGACAGCGACAAGCCGATCGTGTTCCTCGCCTCGGGCACTGGTTTCGCGCCCATCAAGGCCGTCATCGAACACATGCAGTTCAAGGGCATCACCCGCCCCGCCACGCTGTACTGGGGCGGCCGCCGTCCGGCAGACCTGTACCAGAGCGCGTGGATCGAAGCGCGGCTGGCCGAGATGCCGAACCTGCGCTACGTGCCGGTGGTGTCCAACGCCCTGCCCGAAGACGCCTGGGGTGGCCGCACCGGCTTCGTGCACCAGGCGGTGCTGGAAGACTTCCCCGACCTCTCCGGCCACGAGGTGTACGCCTGCGGCGCACCCATCGTGGTCGAATCGGCCCAGCGCGACTATGTGGCCAAGGCGGGCCTGCCCGCAGAAGCCTTCTTCGCCGATTCGTTCACCAGCGCTGCCGACAAGGTGGCCTGAGCCTTCCCAGCAAAAACAGAAACGGAGACCACCATGCTGAACCGCCGCACCCTGATCACCCGATCGACCCTGGCCGCCGCCGCGCTGTCCGTGCCCATGCTCGGCCGTGCGCAAACCGCCAGCACCATGCGCATCGTGGTGCCGTTCGCGGCGGGTGGCCCCATCGACGTGACGGCCCGCATCCTGGCCGAGGCGGTCAAGGGTTCGCTCGGCACGGTGATCGTGGAGAACAGGCCTGGCGCAGGCGGCAACATCGGTGTGAGCGCGGTGGCCAAGGCACCGGCCGACGGCCTCACGCTGGGCATTGCCACCACGGCCTCGCACGGCATCAACCCCTGGCTGTTCAAGCAGCTGCCATACGACCCGGCGAAGGACTTCGCCGCCATCACGCAGATGCTGCGCGTGCCCAACGTGCTGGTGATGAACGCGGACACCGCCAACCGCCTGAAGATCGGCTCGCTGGCCGATCTCATCGCCTACGGCAAGGCCAACCCCGGCAAACTCAACTACGGCTCGGGCGGTAACGGCAGTGCCGGGCACCTCGCGGGTGAGCTGTTCAAGAACCAGGCTGGCCTGTTCGCCGTGCACATTCCCTACAACGGCGGCAACCCGGCCCAGCTGGGCCTGCTGTCGGGGCAGGTGGACTTCAACTTCGACAACCTGGCCACCGCCGCCGCCAACATCCGCTCCGGCAAGCTCAAGGCGCTGGCCGTGACCACCACGCAGCGCAGCAGCGTGATGCCCGACGTGCCCACCGTGGCCGCCACCCTGCCCGGTTTCGAGATCGACACCTGGTGGGGCCTGATCGCACCGGCCGGCACGCCGGCCGACACCGTGCGCAAGCTCAACGCGGCATTCAACGCGGCACTTCAATCGCCCGAGGTCAAGACGCGCTTCGCCGCCTTGTTCGCCGAACCCACCCCGAACACGCCCGAACAGTTCGACGACTTCATGAAGCGCGAGCGCACGAAGTACGAGCGCCTGGTCAAACTCAGCGGCGCGCAGGTGGACTAAGAAAAAAGCCACCGTCGCCGGAGCGAGGTGGCTTTTTCCAGAGATACCGCGGAACCGGCTTTGCCGGGCCGCTGGTATCGCCCCTTTGAGGGGGTCGCGCGAAGCGCGGCGGGGGTACTTCGTTACTTCCGGGAAGCAACGGCCTTTTCCGCCTTGTTCACCAGATCGGCGCCAATCTGGGTCTTCCACTTGTCGTACACGGGACGCGTCACCTTGACGAACTCGGCGCGCTGCTCGGGCGTCAGTTCGGTCACGGTCACGCCCATGTCGGTGAGCTGCTTGACCAGCGGCTTGCCCGGCTCCACCAGGCCCTTGCGCGCCAGCGCCTTGCCTTCCTTGCCGGCGTCGATCGCGGCCTGCTTGACGATGGCGCGGTCGGCCTCGGTCCAGCTGGCCCAGATGTCCTTGTTGACCACGAAGATCAGCGGATCGGCCACGTAGCCCCACAGCGTGAGGTGCTTCTGTTCCACCGATGGCAGCTTGGCCGCGAGGAACACCGACAGCGGGTTCTCCTGGCCGTCCACGGCGCGGCTGGCCATGGCGGGCTGGGCATCGGCCCAGCTCATCTGCGTGGGGTTGGCGCCCAGCGCGGTGAAGGTGTCGAGGAACAGGGGCGAGCCCACCACGCGGATCTTCAGGCCCTTGAGGTCGGCCGGCGTCTTGATCGCGTGCTTGGAGTTGGAGATCTCGCGGTAGCCGTTCTCGCCCCAGGCCAGCGGCACGGCGCCGGCGCGCTCGATGTCCTTGAACAGCTGGGCACCCACTTCGCCCGTGGTGAGCGCGTCGATGGCCGCGAAGTCGGGCATCAGGAAGGGCATGGAGAACAGGTTCAGCTGGCGCACCTGGGGCGACCAGTTGATGGTCGAGCCCACGGCGAGGTCGATCACGCCCTGGCGCAGGCCGCTGAACTCGCGCGTCTGGTCGCCCTGCAGCAGCGACACGCCGGGGTACAGCTTGATGTTGATGCGGCCCTGCGTGCGCTCGCGCACCAGGTTGGCCCAGATCTCGCCGCTCTTGCCCCAGGGGAAGGCCGTGCCCAGCACGAGAGACATGCGGTACTCGGCCTTGTAGGCGGCGGTGCTCTGCGCGAAACCGTTGGTGGTGACGGCGAGCGCGGCGGCGGCCAGGGCGGTGGTGAGGAAGGTGCGAAGTTTCATGCGGTTTGTCTCCTTGGTTGAAATCGAAAATCAATAGCCCAGCTTGGTGGGCAGCCACAGCGCCAGTTGCGGGAAGGCGATCACCAGCACCATGACCACGAACATGGCCAGCAGCATCGGGCCGACCCAGCGGATGGTGGACTCCATGCGCACGCCGGCAATGCGGCACGACACCATGAGGTTCACCGCCAGCGGTGGCGTGAACTGGCCCAGCGCCACCTTCAGCGTGAGGATGACGCCGAACCACACCGGGTCCCATTTGTAGTGCTCCATGATGGGCATGAGCAGCGGCACGAAGATCAGGAAGATCGAGATGCCGTCGAGGAACATGCCCACGGTGATCAGCAGCAGGATCAGCAGCGAGAGCACGCCATATTCGCCCAGGCCCGAGTTCACGATGGCGTTGGCCACCGGGTCGATCACGCCGAGCGTGGACAGCGAGAACGCGAAGATGCCCGCCAGCGACACCACCAGCAGGATGATGCCGGAGAGCTCGCCCGCCTCGCGCAGGATGGGGAACAGGTCGCGCACACCGATCGTGCGGTGCACCACCATGCCGACGAACAGGCCATAGAACACGGCCACCACCGCCGCTTCGGTGGGCGTGAACCAGCCCGCGCGCATGCCGCCCAGAATGAGCACCGGCGCGGCCAGGCCCCACAGCGCCTCGCGCAGGCTCTTCCAGAACGGCGGGCGTGGCATGGCCGATTCGAGCGCGCCCATGTTGTGCTTGCGCGCGAGCCACACGGCCGGCACGATCAGCGCGATGCCGGCCAGGATGCCGGGCACCATGCCGGCGGCGAACAGCGCGGGCACCGAGGCGCCGGGCACCAGCACCGAATAGATGATGAAGGCGACTGAGGGCGGGATGAGGATGTCGGTCGCGGCCGCCGCGCCGACGACGCTGGCCGAGAAGGAGCCGGGGTAACCGGCGCGCGACATGGCCGCGATCATCACCGCGCCGACAGCGGCGGCGTTGGCCGGGCCCGAGCCGGAAATGCCACCGAGGAACATGGCCACGACGATGGCCACCAGCGGCAGCATGCCGGAGCCACGCCCGACGATGGCCACCGCGAAATTCACCAGCCGCAGCGCGACGCCCGAGCGGTCGAAGATGGAGCCGACCAGCACGAACATCGGGATGGCCAGCAGCGGGTATTTGCCCAGGCCGGCGTAGAAGTTCTGCGGCACCGCCAGCAGACCGAACCACTGGGTGTTGAAGTCCGCCATGGCGATGGCCGCAGCACCGGCCAGGCCCAGCGCGGCGGCGATGGGCACCCCGGCGAACATGGCACCGAGGAACATCAGGAACAGCAGCGCGGCGATCATGGCTGCTCCCCCGCGCGGCGCAGGCGGTTGAAGCGGCCCAGCGCGCGCAGCGCGATGGCCAGCGAGAGCACCGGCAGCCAGATCGAATACCACCACTGCGGCAGGCCGAGACCCGGCGAGATCTCGTCGTAGATGTAGTGGTCCCAGACCATGCGCACGCTCAGGACCGCCATCAACACGAACAGCAGCACCATCGCCATGGCGCCCCACAGCGCCAGCACATGGCGGCGGCGCGGGCTGCCTGCGTCGGCAAAGAACTCGATGCGGATGTGGCGGTGCCGCGCCACGGCGGCCGAGCTGGCCACCAGGGTGAGCACGATCATGAGGAAGATCGAGAACTCTTCGGTCCAGGCGAAGGACTGGTCGGTGAAGTAGCGCGCGATCACGTTGCCGAAGGTGATCAGGGCCAGCAGCGCCATCGAGATGACGGTGAGCCAGTCCTCGATGCGCAGCGGCACGCGGGTGTTTTCGTCGACCGGGTTGTCGGGCGTGGCGGCATCGGCGTCGGGATGCGCGCCGCGGGAGGGGTCGGTAGGGGTGGACATGGGATGGCGAAACGGCGGGCCGGGGGCCGCGACAGGGCAGCCGGAGATGATAGACGCTTCCCCTTTTGCGCCCTGTCCTGCCGGTACCACATCCGGGTTTCACCGCATGCACGCGGAACAAAAAAACGGCACCCGAAGGTGCCGTTGCGTGCCCAACCCGAAACCGCTCAACCCAACGGCACAGGCACAAAAATCTGGGTGCCGTCGCGCTGGATCAGCAGCGCCAGGGACTTGATGGACGCGCCCAGCATCGAGCGCACCTGCTCCACGTTCTGCACCTTTGCACCGTTGACCGCCAGCAGCACGTCGCCCGGCTGCACGCCGGCCAGCGCCGCCGGGCCCTGGGCGTCCTCGACCACCAAGCCACTGTCCACGCCGGCTTCGCGCTTTTCCTGCGGGGCCAGCGGGCGCAGCGCCAAGCCCAGGCGGCCCTGGTCTGCGGCTTTCTCGTTGCCGGTTGCCTTGGCGGTCTTCGCTGCCGCGTCGCCCAGCTGAGCGTTCAGCGCCACCGGCTTGCCTTGCCGCCACACGTCCAGCCGCACCTTCTCGCCGGGCAGCGCCTGGCCGATGAGGGCCGGCAGGTCGCCCGAGCTGACGATGGGCTGTCCGTCCATCTGGCGGATCACGTCGCCCACCTGCAGGCCGGCCTGGGCGGCCGGGCCGCCCGGTTCCACGGACGACACCAGCGCACCCTCGGGCTTGTCCAGCTTGAAGGATTCGGCCAGCGTCTGGTTCACTTCCTGCACCGCCACGCCCAGGCGCGCGTGGCTGGCCTTGCCGTGCGCCACGATCTGGTCCTTCACCTGCAGCACGGTCTCCATGGGGATCGCGAACGACAGGCCCTGGTAGCCACCGGTGTGGCTGTAGATCTGCGAGTTGATGCCCACCACCTCGCCGCGCGCATTGAACAGCGGCCCGCCCGAGTTGCCGGGGTTCACCGCCACATCGGTCTGGATGAAAGGCACGAAGCTGTCGTCCGGCAGCGAGCGGCCCTTGGCGCTGACGACGCCGGCGGTCACGCTGTTCTCGAAACCGAACGGTGCGCCGATGGCCAGCACCCATTCACCGACCTTCAGGTCCTTGGTGTTGCCCAGCGGCACCACGGGCAGGTCTTTCGCGTCGATGCGCAGCACCGCGACGTCGGTCTTGGGGTCGGAGCCCAGCACCTTGGCCACGAACTCGCGGCGGTCGGTGAGCTTGACGGTGACGCGCTGCGCGTTGCGCACCACGTGGGCGTTGGTCAGCACCAGGCCATCGGCGCTGATGATGAAGCCCGAACCCTGGCCGCGCGACGGCGCTTCACGCCCGCCGCCCTGCCCGCCCGGACCCTGGAAGCGCTTGAAGAATTCGAAGAAGGGGTCGTTCGGGTCGATCCCGGGGGGCGTGCGGTTGGCGGCCTGCTGCTCGTCGTCCGCGCCGGCCTTGCCGATCACGCTGATGTTGACCACCGCCGCGCCGTGGCGCTGCGCGATCTGCGAGAAATCTGGCACGGCCGCCGCGGCCACCATGGGCGCCTGCTGCGTGGCGACGGGCGCCGCTGCGCTGGCGTGTGTGCCGGAGACCAGACCCACGCTGGCGCCGCCGACGATGCCCGCGGCCGCCAGGGACAGCACCAGCCGTGAAGCGGTAAGAGACAGGGTTTTCATGAGAGCTCCTTCAGCAAGGACAGGTTGAACATGTCCTTGAATATGAGCCCGCAGAGTTAGACGGTTCTTAAAGGCAGCCGCAGCGCGATGCGCAGGCCGCCGAGGCCGGGCGAACGGTCCAGCGCCAGGGTGGTGCCGTGCAGTTGCGCGATGGCGTTCGCAATGGCCAGCCCCAGGCCGCTGCCGGCCACATCGGAACCCGGCACACGGTAGAAGCGGTCGAGCACGCGCGCGCGGTCGGCTTCGGAAATGCCAGGGCCGCTGTCTTCCACCGCAAGCACCAGAGCACCAGCGTCGCGCCGCACGGTGACATCCACCTTGCCGCCTTCCGGGGTGTACTTCAGCGCGTTGTCGACCAGGTTGTTCAACAGGATGCGCAGCGGTTCGGCATGGCCCCGCACCTGCCCTTCCGCAGCCTCGCCCAGGCCGAGATCGATGCCGCGTGCCAGGGCTTGCGGCGCTGCATCGGCCACCACCTGCGCGGCCAGCGGCACCAGTGACACCGGCGCCGCCGGGTCGCCGCTGGACGGTTGTGCCTGCTGGCGCGCGAGCACCAGCAGCTGCTCCACCAGATGGGTCGCGCGGTCGATGCCGGCCACCAGGCGCTGCGCGGCGAGCTGCCGCACGGCGTCGTCGGGCGCGCGCTGCAGGCCCTGCACCTGCAGGCGCAGCGCGGCCAGCGGTGAACGCAGTTCGTGCGCGGCCTCGGCCACAAAGTTCTTCTGCGCATCGAAGGCCTGGCGCACGCGGCCGAACAGCAGGTTGAGTTCGTGCACCAGCGGCCGGATCTCGTCGGGCAGCCCTTCCTCGTTCACCTCGGCCAACTCGTCGGCCTCGCGCTCGGCCACCTGCCGCCGCACCCGCGCCACCGGCGCGAGCGAGGCACCGACCACACCCCAGGCCACCAGCATCAGGAGCGGCGCCATCCAGGCGATGGGCAGCACCGTGCGCCAGGCCAGCGCGCGCGCCATGGCCTGGCGGGGCCGCAGGTCCTGCGCCACCTGGACGACCTGCGAGCGCGACTGCATTGAATACACGCGGTACGGCGTTCCTTCCACCTCGATGTTCGAGAAACCCAGGATGGCCTGGTGCGGCAGGGCCGCGCGCGTGCCGGACTGGAACACCCGCAGGCCGTCCGGCGTCCAGATCTGCACGAAGAAATCAAATGCCTCGGCCGGCGAGGCGGGCGGTTCTCCGGGCGCAGACGGCAGGCCGGGCGGCAGCACGCCCGCGCGCAGCGCCTGTGCCATCTGCTCCATGTGGTAATCGAAGATGCCATCGGCCTCGGCCCGTGCCTGCCGGTACACCACGGCCGCCTGCAGCCCGGCCGCGAGCACGATGGCCAGCAGCAGCAGGCCGATCAGCCGTGCGCGCAGCGAGCCGGTGGGCAGGCGCAGCCATCGACCCGGCGCCGCGTTCATGCCTTGGGCACCATGTAGCCCACGCCGCGCACGTTCTGGATCAGCCCCGCGCCCAGCTTCTTGCGCACGCCGTGGATGTAGACCTCCACCGCGTTGCTGCTCACGTCGTCTTTCCAGCCGTAGAGCTTTTCCTCGAGCTGTGCACGCGAGAGCACCCGGCCGGGCCGCGCGATCAGCGGTTCGAGCACGGCCCATTCGCGCGCCGAGAGCACCACCGGCTCGCCCTGCGCCATGACCTCGCGCGTCGCGGTGTTGATGCTCACGCCCAGGTGTTCATAGACCGGCTCGGCGCGTCCCGCCGCGCGGCGCAGCAGGGCACGGATGCGCGCGAGCAGTTCGTCGAGGTCGTAGGGCTTGAGGATGTAGTCGTCCGCACCGGCGTCCAGCCCCTGCACGCGCTGCTGCACGGAGTCGCGCGCGGTGGCGATCAGCACAGGCACACGGTTCCTGCGCGCGCGCAGTTCGCGCAGCACCTCGAGGCCGTCGCGGCGCGGCAGGCCCAGGTCGAGCAGGATGAGGTCGTAGGTTTCGGCCTGTGCCGCCGTGGCGGCCATCTCGCCGTCGCGCACCCAGTCGACGGCGTAGTGCTCCGCCCGCAGGAGGTCGAGCACGGCCTCGCCGATCATGGTGTCGTCTTCGACCAGCAACAGCCTCATGGGTGCGTGTTCTCCAGACTCGTGGTGTGCCGGACACTCCGGCGGAGTGCCCCGCCAGCATCTTGCGGGATCCTGCTTAGGCAGGACTTAGGGTCACCCCGATCAGGCGCCCGCGAGCAGCTTCTTCACGTCGCCCGCCAGCGCGGCCGCCCCGCTGCCATAGCGGTTGTAGAGGCGGATGCGACCCTGCGGGTCGTACACGTAGCTGCCGGCCGAATGGTCCATGCTGTAGCTGGTGGGGGTGGGGCCATCGACCTTCTTGTAATAGATCTTGAAGCTCTTGGCCAGCGCGGGCAGCGCATCGGGCGCGGCGTAGAGCGCCAGGAAGCTCGGGTCGAAATTGCTCACGTACTGCTTCATCACCTCGGGCGTGTCGCGCTCCGGGTCCACGCTGACGAACAGGCCCTGCAGGCGGTCGCCATCGGGGCCGAGCAGGCGCTTGGCCTCGGCCAGCTCGCTCATCGAGGTCGGGCACACGTCAGGACACTGGGTGAAGCCGAAGAAGATCACCACCGCCTTGCCCTTGAAGTCGGCGAGCGTGCGCGCCTGGCCGTTGTGGTCGGTGAGGGAGAAGCCGGTGGCGTAGTCGGCACCCGTGATGTCGATGCCGGTGAATGCGGCGGGCGCATCGGCCTTGTCGGAGCAGGCGGCGAGGCCCAGCGAGCCCAGGCCCAGGGCAAGAATGTGGCGGCGGTTCATGGTGGGCATCAGAGGTAGTGGTCGATCAACAGCGCCGCGAACAGCACAGCGAGGTGGATGAGAGAGAAACGGAAGGTCTTGCGTGCGAGCGTGTCGGAGTAGTTGCGCCAGAGTGCGAAGGCGTAGCCGCAGAAGCCGATGCTCAGGCCCACGGCAACCACCAGGTAGAACCAGCCACTCATGCGCATCACGAAAGGCATGAGGCATGCGGCGAACAGCACGAAGGTGTAGAGCAGGATCTGCAGGCGCGTGAACTCGGAACCGTGCGTGACCGGCAGCATCGGCAGGCCGGACTTGCGGTAGTCCTCCACGCGGTAGAGCGCCAGCGCCCAGAAGTGCGGCGGCGTCCAGAGGAAGATGATGAGGAACAGGATCAGCGCCTCGGGCGAGACGACCCCGGTCATCGCGGCCCAGCCCAGCACGGGCGGCATGGCACCCGAAGCGCCGCCGATCACGATGTTCTGCGGCGTGAGCGGCTTGAGGATCACGGTGTAGACCACCGCATAGCCGACGAAGGTGGCGAAGGTCAGCCACATGGTCAGCGGATTGACGAAGAGATACAGCACCGCGGAACCGGCAGCGCACAGCACGGCCGAGAACGTGAGCGTCTTGCCGTTGGTGAGTTCGCCCTTGGCGGTGGGGCGCCAGGCGGTGCGCTTCATCTTCGCGTCGATCTGCTGCTCGACCACGCAGTTGAACGCGGCCGCCGCACCCGCCACGAGCCAGATGCCGAAGCAGGCGATGGCGGCCAGCTGCACCTGCCCCCAGGTCGGCAGGCCCGGCACGGCCAGCACCATGCCGATGAGCGCACAGAACACGATGAGCTGGATCACGCGCGGTTTGGTCAGCGCGTGGTACTGGCGCCAGACCGAGGGCAGCGCGGCAGCAACGGAGGGGGTGGGCGCGGTGCTCATCGGATCGGAGTGGACAGGGGCAAGGGGGAAGCGGAGGACGCCGGGTCACGAACCCGGGCAAGGCGCGTGCCGCAGAGGGCACCGGTGAGCACGATCACCAGCGCGGCAGCACCACCGGTGTGGCCGACGGCCGCCGCCAGGGGCCAGTCGAGCACGACGTTGGTCAGGCCGCTGCCGAATTGCCACGCGGCCAGCAACAGCAGTGCGCGGGCAGCGGGCCGCATGCCATCCACCGACCACAGGCGCCAGCCCAGCCAGAGCATGGCGGCGAGCACGAGATAGGCCATGAGGCGGTGCACGTAGTGGATGGCGGTCAAAGCGGGAAAGGTGATGAGCTCGCCCGTGTGGTTCTGGCCCAGCTCGCGCCAGATGGTGAAACCTTCGCGGAAATTCATCTGCGGCCACCAGCTGCCCTGGCAGGTAGGGAACTCACCGCACACCAGCACGGCGTAGTTGGTGCTGACCCAGCCACCCAGCGCGATCTGCAGCCACAGCAGCACGAACACGGCGATCAGCCCCCAGCGCAGACCCCGCGGCAGCGAGATGGGCCCGCGATGACCCGGTTCGGCCAGCGCGTAGCCGACCGACTGCGCGCGCAACACCGCGAGCAAGCCGAGCCCACCCAGCAGATGCAAGGTAACGATGGCGGGAAACAGTTTCATGGTGACCGTCAAGGCGCCGAACGCGCCCTGCAGACACACCCACACCAGCGTGACCAGCGGCCACACCCAGGACACGCTCAGGCGCTTGCGCTCGACCCAGCTCACCATCGAGAGCACCAGGATCAGCACCCCGACCGCGGTGGCGAGGTAGCGGTGGATCATCTCGATCCAGGCCTTGGAGAACGTGACCGGGCCGTGCGGCATCGCCTCCTGCGCGGCGGCAATGGAGCTGCTCGCGCCCACCGGGCTCACGCTGCCGTAGCAGCCCGGCCAGTCGGGACAACCCAGGCCCGAATCCGTCAGGCGGGTGAAGGCGCCGAACAGCACGAGATCGAAGGTGAGGAAGAGCGTGATGAGCGTGAGCACGCGCAGACGGTGCGCGGGCGGTGCATGGCGGTTGCGCACCCACACCCAGGCCAGCGGCCCGAGCGCGATCACCACGCCCAGGAACATCAGGCGAGCGACGGGGGCAAGGTCGTAAAGAGGTTGCGTATCCATGTCAGCTGCGCGAAGCGCCGCGGGGGTGCTTCACGATCTGCCTTCCTTGTCCCAGAACGCCGAGGCGCGCAGCAAGCGGTCCAGGTCGCGCTTGGCCTGCGCGGGGTCAAGGTTGGCGGGGAAACGCATCATCCAGTTGCCCAGCGGGTCGACGACGTACAGGTGGTCTTCGATCTTCTGGCCGGGCGCGGGCTGCAGCCAGGCGGCGACGGCCTGCGCGTCCACCTGGAGCACCACGGCAGCGGCGGTGGCCTGCTGCAGCGGAGCCGGCAGCGCGGCGTCACCCGTGCGCAGCCACACCCAGTCCAGGCGGTCCTTTTCGCGGCCCAGTGTTTCGCGCAGCTGCCGCTGCAGGTAGAGGTGCTGCACGCAGGCTTCGTTGCAGGCGCTGTCGGCCACGCTCACGAGCAGCCACTGCTTCCTGAGGGAGTCCAGCGCCACGGGGCGTCCCTGCGCGTCGATACCGGTCCAGGCGGGCAACGGGCGCTGTGGGTCGATCAGCTCGCCATAGTTGCGGCGTCCTTCGGGGCGGATCACGTAATAGGTGAAGTACGACGCAATGACCGGCGCTGCACACACGAGCATCAGGCCCAGCATCTTCCAGCGGCCCTTGCGCGTGCTGGCCGCGGCTGCGGCGCTGGCCTGGTCCAGTTGTGGCAGGCTGTGCACGGTCAGGGTCAGGGGTTCATCGGGCATCTGTGCCATGGGTTCGGCGCTTTCGGCGGGGAGAGAGGATCTGGAACCAGAGATAGAGAAGGCCCGCAAGGGCACAGAGGGCGAACCACTGGAACGCATAACCGTGGTGTTTTTGCACGTCGATCGCGGCGCGCGGCCACTCGCGCAGCAGGCCGTCGGGGGCGGCATCCGTCTGCAGGACGGACACACCCAACAGGGACAGCCCGGTTTCTTTCGCGAACGCTGGAAGGTCGATATTTTGCCGGATTGGCCCGGGAGCCGCCTCACCGAGCTCGTATAGCTTGCCGGGCGGGGGGGCCAATCGGCCCTCGAGCTGAACCTGACCTGTCGGGGTCGGCACCACGGGCACCTGACTGCGGTCGTTGAAGTCCCGTGGCACCCAGCCGCGCTGCACCAGCACGACACGCTCGCTGCCCTCCAGCCGCAACGGGGTGACGACGAAGAAGCCGACCCGCGTGTTCATCTGACGGTTGTCCAGGAAGACCGTGCGATCGGGCACCCAGGTGCCGCTGAGCCGCACCGGCCGGTGCACGCCCGCCATCGCGTCGGCTGCACCGAGGAGGTCCGGCGTGCTCCAGGCCGCGAGGCCGCCACGCTCGTTGATCTGCGCCTGCAAGGCGAGTTTCTGCGCCGCGCGGTCGAGTTGCCACAGGCCGAGCGACGCGGTCGCCGCCATGGTGAGCACGGTGGCCACCGTCACGATCCAGAAACGCCAGGTGGAGCGCTGCACGGTCACCCTTTCACCGGTGCGGATCGCCGCATGCGGCACCCCGACGTGTGGCGCACGCCGATAATGGAGTCCATGAAATATCTGGTCATCGCGGCATTCGTTGCCATCATCGGCAGCCTCGGCACCGCGCTGGTGTACATGATGCGAGGCGGCCGCACCGAAGAGGAAGACGGCACGCCGCGCAAGAACCACATGGCACGGGCGCTGGCGTTCCGGGTGGGATTTTCCATTCTGCTCTTCGTGGTGGTGCTCATCAGTTACCTGATGGGCTGGATCCAGCCCACCGGCTTGCCGCTGCGCGGCTAGACCAACGGAGCCCTTTCGACAAAAAAGCGCCGGAAGGCGCTTTTTTGTTGTCGTGGCCCGGGAACGGTGGATCAACCACCATGGCCGATCACATCCAGTAGACGAGGATGTACAGGCCCAGCCACACCACGTCCACGAAGTGCCAGTACCAGGCCGCGCCTTCGAAACCGAAGTGGCGCTCCTTGGTGAAGTGGCCCTTCTGCAGGCGCAGGGTGATGAACAGCAGCATCAGCATGCCCACGAACACGTGGAAGCCGTGGAAGCCGGTGAGCATGAAGAAGGTGGAGCCGAACACGCCCGACGAGAGCTTGAGGTTCAGGTCGCCGTAGGCGTGCGCGTATTCGTAGCCCTGCACGAACAGGAACACGATGCCCAGCACCACGGTCATCCACATGAAGGCGATGGTCTTGCTGCGGTTGCCCACTTGCAACGCGTGGTGCGCAATGGTCAACGTGACGCCCGAGGTCAGCAGCAGCGCGGTGTTGATGGTGGGCAGCCAGAACGGGCCCATGGTCTGGAACGGCTCGACGATGCCCGCCGGCGACGCGGTGGCACCGGCCTGGACGCTGGGCCACACGGCGGAGAAATTCGGCCAGATCAGCGAGTTCTCAAGGCCGCCCAGCGCTGGCACGGAGTGCGTGCGGGTCCACCACAGCGCGGTGAAGAAGGCGCCGAAGAACATCACCTCGGAGAAGATGAACCAGCTCATGCTCCAGCGGTACGACAGGTCGATCTTGCGCCCGTACATGCCACCTTCGCTTTCGCGCACCGATTCGCTGAACCACTGGAACAGCACGAACAACCAGAATGCCAGGCCGAACGCCAGCGAATACGCACCCCAGCCATGGCCGTTGATCCATTGGCCCGCGCCCAGGATCACGAAGAAAAGGCCGATGGAGGCCATCACCGGATGACGCGACGGGCCGGGAACGAAGTAGTAGGGCGTCGTGCCGTGGGTTGTTGCTGACATGCTCACTCCTGTTGTGCTTTCGCTTGTATCTAATGTCTGAAAATCGAATCGACTCGTGGTCCGTCGTGTCTCAACCGGCAACCCAGTTCACCAGCAGGATCAGCGCCAGCACGAACAGGAAAGCCATGCCCACGCCCACCGCGATCAGATGCAGCGGGTTGAGTCTGGCAATGTCCTTCTGGTAGTCGGCGTTGCGGCGCACCCCGATGAAGCCCCACGCCACGGCCTTGACCGTGTCGATGAAAGAGCCCTTGCGCTGGTGGACTGGCGTGGGTGTGTTCATACGGCCCCCGTGGGTTTGAGCGGCTCGGCGCTGCGCGCCTGCGGCATGTCACCGGCCGGAGCGGGTGGCACCTTGCCGCCCACTTCGAAGAAGGTGTACGACAGGGTGATCGTGCTCACATCCCTGGACAACCGCGGATCGATCACGAATGCCACCGGCCACTCTTTCTTCTCGCCGGCCTCCAGGGTGTACTGCGTGAAGCAGAAGCATTCCAGCTTGTTGAAGTGGGCTGCGGCCTGCTTGGGCGCGTAGCTCGGCACCGCCTGTGCGGCCATCGTGCGGTTCTGGATGTTCTGGAATTCGTACATCACCGTGGCCAGCTCGCCCGGGTGCACCTGCATTGACCGCACAGCCGGCTTGAAGTGCCAGGGGCCGCGGGCGTTGGTGTCGAACTCGACGGTGATGGTGCGGGTGCGGTCCACCTGCGTGTTCGCAGGCAGCTTGGCGGCGCCTGGCACACGCAGCTCTGACACCGCCAGCACGTTGATGCCCAGCGCCTCGCAGATGTGGCGGTAGATCGGCACCAGCGCGTAACCGAACGCGAACATGCCCAGCGCGATCACGCAGAGCTTGCCCACCATCTTGAGGTTTTCGCGCTGGAGTGCCATGGCGAAGGTCCGTGTGCCCCGGTCAGAACCCGAACAGGAAACGCTTGCTCACGAAGCCGACGAAGAACACCACGGCCACGGACGCCAGGATCAGGCCCAGGCGGCGGTTGCTCTTCTTCTGTTCAGGCGTCATGGCGTTTCCGGACGAACGTTGTAGCGGCTCAGCCGATCACCTTGGTGGCGGTGGCATCAAGCTTGGGCGGGTTCTCGAAGGTGTGGAACGGCGCCGGCGAAGGCACTTCCCATTCCAGGCCAACAGCACCTTCCCAGGGGTTCTGTGCGGCCTTCTCGCCCTTGCCACGCATGGCAGGAATGATCACGGCAACGAAGAAGTACACCTGCGCCAGACCGAAGCCGAAAGCGCCCACCGAAGCGATCGCATTGAAGTCAGCGAACTGCATGGGGTAGTCTGCGTAGCGGCGTGGCATGCCGGCCAGGCCCAGGAAGTGCATCGGGAAGAAGGTGATGTTGAACGAGATCATCGACCACCAGAAGTGGATCTTGCCGCGGGTCTCGCTGTACATCACGCCGGTCCACTTGGGCAGCCAGTAGTAGATGCCCGAGAACATGGCGAACAGCGAGCCGGCCACCAGCACGTAGTGGAAGTGGGCCACCACGTAGTAGGTGTCCTGCATCTGGATGTCGATCGGCGCGACCGACAGGATCAGGCCGGTGAAGCCACCGAGCGTGAACACGAAGATGAAGCCGACGGCCCACAGCATGGGCGTTTCGAAGGTCATCGAGCCTTTCCACATGGTCGCGATCCAGTTGAAGATCTTCACGCCCGTGGGCACGGCAATCAGCATGGTCGAGTACATGAAGAACAGCTGGCCCGTCACCGGCATGCCGGTGGTGAACATGTGGTGGGCCCACACGACGAAGGACAGGATGGCGATGGAGCCGGTGGCGTACACCATGGAGGCGTAGCCGAACAGCTTCTTGCGCGCGAAGGCGGGCACGACCTGGCTCACGATGCCGAAGGCCGGCAGGATCATGATGTAGACCTCGGGGTGGCCGAAGAACCAGAAGATGTGCTGGTACATCACCGGGTCACCGCCGCCGGCGGGGTTGAAGAAGCTGGTGCCGAAGTGGCGGTCGGTCAGCGTCATGGTGATGGCGCCGGCCAGCACGGGCATCACGGCGATCAGCAGGTAGGCGGTGATGAGCCAGGTCCAGCAGAACATGGGCATCTTCATCAGCGTCATGCCGGGCGCGCGCATGTTCAGGATGGTCACGATGATGTTGATCGAGCCCATGATCGAGGAAGCGCCCAGGATGTGCATGGCGAAGATGCCGGCGTCCATCGAGGGGCCCATCTGCAGCGTCAGCGGCGCGTAGAGCGTCCAGCCGGCGGCGGGTGCGCCACCGGGCATGAAGAACGAGGCCACGAGCATGATGGCCGCGGGGATCATCAGCCAGAAGCTGAAGTTGTTCATCCGCGCGAAGGCCATGTCGGACGCGCCGATCTGCAGCGGGATCATCCAGTTCGCGAAGCCCACGAAGGCCGGCATGATGGCGCCGAACACCATGATCAGACCGTGCATGGTGGTGAGCTGGTTGAACAGCTCGGGGTTGACGAGCTGCAGGCCGGGCTGGAACAGCTCGGCGCGGATCAGCAGGGCCAGCACACCGCCCACCATGAGCATGGTGAAGGCGAACAGCAGGTACAGGGTACCGATGTCCTTGTGGTTGGTGGCGTAGACCCAGCGGCGCCAGCCCGTGGGGGCGTGGTGATCGTGGTCGTCGTGGCCGTGTGCGTCGTGGTGGTCAAGAACTGCACTCATGGTCGATTCCTTTGAGACTCAATATTGTTCTGGCGGACAGATCACTTGCGGGCGGCCAGCACTTCGGCCGGCTGCACGATCTGTTCGGTCTTGTTCGACCAGTTGTTCTTGGAGTAGGTCATCACGGCGGCCAGTTCGGTGTCGGAGAGCTGCTTCCAGGCGGGCATGGCACCACCCGCGGCGCCGTTGAGCACCACGTTGATCATCTTGGCGTGGTCGGTGTCGGTCACGATGGCCGAGCCGTCGAGTGGCTTGATCGGGCCAGCGCCCTTGCCGTTGGCCTGGTGGCAGGCCGCGCAGTTGGCGGCGTAGACGGATTCGCCGCGCTTGACCAGGTCGGCCAGCGTCCAGACCTTGTTCGGGTCATCGGCCGCGGCGGCCATGGCCTTCTGGCGCTCGGTCACCCAGGCGGTGTATTCCTCGGCCGACACCACCTTCACGTGGATCGGCATGTAGGCGTGCTCCTTGCCGCAGAGTTCGGCGCACTGGCCGTAGAAGTCGCCGGTCTTCTCGGCGCGGAACCAGGTGTCGCGCACGAAGCCGGGGATCGCATCCTGCTTGATGCCGAAGGCCGGCACCATGAAGGCGTGGATCACGTCGTTGGCGGTGGTGATGATGCGCACCTTCTTGTTGACCGGCACCACCAGCGGGTTGTCGACCTTGAGCAGGTAGTCGTCGGTGGGTTCGGGCTTGCCGCTGTTGGACATCAGGCGATGGCTGTTGTCGAGGGTGGACAGGAAGCCAATGCCCTCGCCTTCACCCTTGATGTAGTCGTAGCCCCACTTCCACTGCATGCCAGTGGCCTTGATGGTCAGGTCGCTGTTGGTGGTGTCTTTCTGGGCCACCAGCACCTTGGTGGCGGGCAGCGCCATGCCGATGACGATGAGCAGCGGGACGATGGTCCAGCCCAGCTCGACCCAGATCGGCTCCGGCAGCACCTCGGCCTTGTGGCCGGCGGCCTTGCGGTGCTTCAGGATGGAATAGAACATCACGCCGAAGACGATGACAAAGATGACGGCGCACAGCACCATCATGAACCAGTGCAGCCAGTGCTGTTCTTCGGCAATGCGGGTCACCGGCGGATGGAAGTTCAGCTGGTTGACCGCAGGCCCCCCCGCCAGATCCTTGACGGCCTGAGCAGCGACCGTGCTCCAGGCGCCTGCGCTCAACGCCAGCGTGGTCGCCACCGCGCGGATCGTGGTCCAGCGGTTTCGTAGGGAATGCACCTTTTTATTCGTCGTACTCACTTTAAGCGCCTCAAATATAAGTATTGATTTATATCAATGCCGATTAGAACAAATTTTCCGGGCTCACCTACCCAAAACACCACCATCACGCGCCACGCAAAGCCTGGCGTATCTCCCTCGCCAGCACTGGCCGAAGTTCAGGGCGCAGAAACCGCCCCAACCTCACCGTCTGGCCCCCGCCACGGACTTCGATCATCAGACCGTCTCCTCCGTGCGGCTCAATCTGCACCCAGTCGCGGACAAACTCGCTCCGCGTCACCCGACCCGCCATCTCCTGCTCCACCACCAGCCGGCCTTCCAGCAAGCGGATGCGCTCACCGTCGGTGGCGTGGCGGGCATAGACCAGGAAAGCCGCCCCCACCGCGATCAACTCCAGCACTGCAAATGGCAGCACCAGCGTGGCTCCTTGCGACCAGAGGAATCCGGCCACACCCAACGACACGGCACACAGGGAGGCATACAGCCATCCCAGTTGTGCCGGCGTGACCGAGCAGTTGCGTTTCAGTGACCACTCCATGCCTTGTTCAGACAGGGTCCCGAAACGGAAAGCGTTGCAGGTTAGGCTCACCACCCACCACCGGTTCAGACCGCGCTCAGCCCGAAGGCGCGCACGGCGACACAGGGAAAATTCCCTTGTTATCTGGATAACCGCCAATTGTAGCGGCGAGAAGGGGGCCACCCCGGGGAAAAGCCGCCACATCCGACTCGGACAATGCGGCTTCATCCGCGTGAAAAGGCTGTGCGCTGAACCCCTTCTCAGCCCCTGCGGCCCCGCAGCATGGCACGCATGTCTTCCATCGGCACCGTCGTTGCAGGCCCCATGGGCACGCGCGGCGCGGGTTTGAAGGCATGGCCGTAGATGATCTCGAAGGTCAGCAACAGCCGCCCATCGGCCGCGCGCGGCAAGCCCGATTCGATCGCACTGCACAGCCGTGCGCGCCATTCGCGCGATCGACAGGCGGCAAACCGGGAAGCGTGCAGGTTGCGGCCGAGCCCCCGCAGCTCCGCCAGCAGCGGTTCCGCACCGCTGTAAGACAGGGTGATGCGTTCCATGTCCATCACCGGCTCGGCAAACCCGCTGTGCACCAGCATGTCGCCCCAGTCGTGCATGTCGGTGAACGCGTGGGCCGGCTCGGGCCAGCCTTGCGCCGCATACACCGAGCGAAGCTCGCGCAGGCTGTCCGGCCCCATGCAGGAGAACATCAGGAAGCCATCGGTCTCGATGTGCGCATGCCACCGCTTGATGAGCGTCTGTGGCCGGGGCTCCATGTGCAGGGCCATGTTGGCCCACAGCATGTTCACCCGCGTGTCGGCGGTCGCCGCCTGGGGCCCCCTGGTGCGGCCCCAGCTCAGGGGGTTCCAGTTCGGGCCGGCGGTCTCGCGGGTGGCCTGCAAGGCCTCCGGCAGGCGCTGCGCGGCCACATGGCAGGGGGCCTCGGGCAACTGCGCGCGCAACTCCCGGTGCGCCAACAGGCCGCCCCCCACGGGCTCCCAGTGCATCCAGCTGGCCGGAGGCTGCCGGAACCATTTCAGGCGTTCGGCCATGCGAGACGCCACCTCTTCGTGCAGCCAGGGGCTGGTCGTCAGGGCACGGCGCTGCCAGCGCAACGCGGCCACGGGATCCATGCCGGGCACGGTGGTTTCAACGGAGGGGGATGTGCTGCTCAAAGGGAATGCCGCGGGGCGGGACAGGGGGCGTGCCCAGTATATTGGCCCCATGTTCATGCACTGGCGCGCTCTGTGGGATTCCCTGTCCGGCACCTGCCAGGTCTGCGGCGCATGGCCGTCCCAGCCGGTCTGCCCGGCTTGCACGGACCGGTTCCAGGACCAAGCACCACGCTGCACCACCTGCGCGACCCGTCTGCCAGCGGGTGCATCGCTCTGCGGCCCATGCCTGCAACGCCCTGCCACTTCGACGCTGCAAGCCTGCACCGCCGCAGTGGACTACGCCTACCCCTGGGACGGGCTGATCGCGCGCTTCAAGTTCCGCCAGGAGCCCGGCTGGGCGGGGCCCTTCGCGCGCCAGATGCTGCACAACCCGCAGTCCCACACGCTGCTGTCGCAATGCGATCTCATCGCCCCGGTGCCGCTTGCGCCTGCCCGCCTGGCCGAACGCGGCTACAACCAGGCCTGGGAACTGGTGAAGGCCCTGCAGCGCAGGCACTCACCCAGGGCCCGCCCACCCGCACTCCCCGACGCCCTCGTGCGGCTGATCGAAGCACCCGCCCAGCATCGCCTTTCCCGCGAGCAGCGTTTGCGCAACCTGCAGGGGGTATTCGCGGCCCATCCGATGCATACCGCCCGGCTGCAGGGCCGGCACGTGCTGCTGGTGGACGACGTGACCACGACAGGCGCCACGCTGCAGGCCGCCGCCCAGGCCCTGCTGCAGGCGGGTGCCAACCGGGTCAGTGCCCTGGTGTTCGCGCACACGCCGCCGCGTTAAGCTCGCCGCCCACCTTCACCGCGCCCGCCTGTTCGCCATGTTCCACATCGTTCTCGTGCACCCCGAAATCCCGCCCAACACGGGCAACGTGATCCGCCTGAGCGCGAACACCGGCTGCACCCTGCACCTCATCGAGCCCCTGGGCTTCTCGATGGACGACCGCCACATGCGCCGCGCCGGCCTCGACTACCACGAGTACGCCGAACTGCGCCGCCACGCCGACTGGGCCAGCTTCCTGCAGGCCGAGGCACCCGACCCGCAACGCATGTTCGCCTTCACCACGCGGGGCAGCCACAGCGTGTTCGACAACCGCTTCCTGCCGGGCGACTGGCTGGTGTTCGGCTCCGAAACGCGCGGGTTGCCCGATACCCTGCGCGAATCGTTCCCCGATGCCCAGCGGCTGCGATTGCCCATGGTGGCGGGGCAGCGCAGCCTCAACCTGTCGAACGCGGTGGCGGTGACGGTGTTCGAGGCCTGGCGCCAGCTGCAGTTTGCGATGCCGGTTCCGTGATGCAGGTCACGCGGACTGCTGGTGAATAAAACCCATCGGGGCCACAAGCGCGCAACATCGCGCCATGTCCACTCCCCCAGATGGGGAGGGCCGCACGGAGACCCCCTTGATTTCCGCCCTGACACGCATGATCCGGGTGAATATCGCGCCTCGACACCGCGAGCACCGGAAACCCAGCCTCAAAGACCTGGCGCAGATCCGGCGCCATCTCGCGCGCAGCATCGACGACTGCACGAGCGACTCCGCGCACCGGCTGCGCAAGCAGATCGAACAGGCGCGCACGCCCCAGGAACTCTGGCTGCTACGCAACGACGCCTACCAGCAGATTTCCCAGCAGCACAACCAGTCTGTGGCCGCTGAGCGCATCAACCGCCTCATCCAGCATTTCGACGGCTGGCTCGACCCCCGGCAACTCGTTCGCATCAACTAGGCAACACGGGCTCCCGTGCGGTCACGGGTACTGGCGCACCAGAGATTCGGCGAAACACACGGGCTTGTCGGCGCCCTCCCGCTCCACCACCACCGCCCACGTCATCTGCAGCCCACCCTGCTCGATCGGCTCGGTCGCCTGCAGGGTGAGGCGGGCCCGCAGGCGGCTGCCCACCGGCACCGGGGCGGTGAAGCGCACACGGTTCAGGCCGTAGTTCACGCCCATGCGCGTGTTGCGGATGTCGAACGAGGATTCGAAGAACACCGGCAGCAGCGACAGCGTGAGAAAGCCGTGTGCGATCGGTGCGCCGAACGGCCCGGCCCTGGCCCGCTCCACATCCACGTGGATCCACTGATGGTCGCCGGTGGCATCGGCAAAGCGGTTGACCTGCTCCTGGGTGATGGTGACCCATTCGCTGACGGCCACTTCCTGGCCCACGCAGTCCGCGAGCGCGGACAGGGATTCGAAGGTTTTCATGACGGCCACTGTATCGCCGGCCCCGCACCGGGCATGTCGGGCCGGCGACACGCCCAGCCGCTCAAGCCGTCAGCGGTCGAGCCACTCGCAGATGCCCTGCCATTGCCGGAGGTCCTTCTCGACCCGGCTCGGCGTCACGTCGAACAGCGTAAGACCGCGCGCCGCGAGGTGCACGTAGTTCTGCGTGTCGCGCAGCGCGCCCAGCACGGGCAGGCCCAGCCCGGTCACGAACTCGCCGAGCTTGTCGGCGGCAATGGTGCGCATGTCCACCCGCATGCCGACGATGCCGACCTGCAGCTTGCCCGCGCGCCGGGACTCGGCCAGTTCGTCGATGAAGGCACGGGTGGCGTAGATGTCGAAGATGCTGGGCTGCAGCGGCACGATCACCTTGTCGGCGATCTTCAGCACGTCCTTGAAGCGCCAGCCATGCAGGCCGGCGGGCGTGTCCAGCACCACGTGGGTGACGTCCTTCGGGGGCCGCGCGATCAGGTCCTCCGACACATCCCATGTCTGGATCGGCCGCGCTTCGGGCGGCCGCAGCTTGAGCCACAGCGCCGATGACTGCTGGCGATCGGCATCGCCCAGCATGACCGAATGACCCTGGCGGGCAAAGTAGCCGGCGACATTGGTCGACAGCGTGGACTTGCCAACGCCTCCTTTGGGATTCGCAACCACCACGATGGGCATGAAAAGCTCCTTTGTGTGCGGACGCCCCACACGGCTGTGTGCTGGGGAGATGGATGGGGATGGACCGGGCGCTATGTTATCGCCACCGCGTCCCACACCAGTTTGCAGCCCGTCAGGAACATGCCCGTGTAGATGAGCCGGTAGAACAGCTGCGGCTTGATGCGTCTGGCGATGCGCACGCCCATCCACACCCCGATGGGCGCGAAGGGCATCAGCGCGAGCGATGTGCTCATGTTGCGCATGTCGAGCAGGCCCAGCCACGCATAGGGCACCCATTTCGCGAGATTGACGAAGAAAAACAGGAAGGCCAGCGTGCCGGTGAAGAGCGCCGGAGGCAGCCGCAGCGGAATCACATAGGCGTTGAGCGGTGGGCCCCCTGCGTGGGCGACGAAACTGGTGAAACCCGAAGTGATCGTGAGCAAGGCGCCCACCCACCGCGGCGGTGGGGCGCTGTCGGGGCGCGGCGGGAACAGCAGGCGCTGCGCGAGGAACAGCAGGGTGAACACGCCCACGATGCCCGCGACCACGCGGGCATCGAGCAGCTTGAACAGCAGGGCGCCCACCACCACCCCGAGCAGGCTGCAGGGCAGCAGGAACTTCAGGAGCCGGCGGTCGAAGCTCTTGCGGAAGGCGGCGATGCCCAGCAGGTCCATGAGCAGCAGCACCGGCATCAGGATGGCGGCCGCCTGCGGCACGGTGACGGCCAGCGCCATCAGCGGCACCGCGAGCGAACCGAAGCCCGCGCCAAAGCCGCTCTTGCTGATGCCCAGCAAGAGCACCGCAGGAATGGCGACGAGGTAGAAGGAAGGATCGGTGATGAGCGGGAAGTTCAAGCCCGCGATTGTCGCTGCTCGCGGAGGGCCCTTCCCGAGGCCCGGTGGGCGAAGAACAGGACAAAGGGCACCAGCAGCTCGGGCACGAGGTAGCCCAGCCAGACCGCCGAGGGCTGGGGCAGGCCCACCTGGCTGATCGACACCAGCCGGCCGATGCCAGCGAACAGCACGGAGAAAGCGATCAGATAGACCAGCGTGCCCTGCTGGCGCACGGTGGCGCCCGCCCAGCCGGCGATCAGGCCCGAGCCGAAGTACACGCCCGCCATGAAGCGGTGCACGTTGTCGAGCCGCGGGATGGTGTCGGGCTGGCCCAGCGCCATCTGGAGCAGGCCGCCTGCCAGGGCGATGGCGGCCACCAGGAACAGACCGATCTGCACGATGCGCTGGCTGGTGCTCAGGAGAGTGGAAGGGGTGTTCATGGCACGGATGACTGGGGTTGGGATGCGCCGCACTGTAGCCATGGCATGGCGTTCCTGCACGGCCGGCAGGCGCCAATCTCCGGCACGCGGACGCCAGGCGTCCGGGGTATAACCCGCCGCATGCCACGCCACTCACCGAGCTACACCGTCTCCGCCGACTTCGCGCAGAACCTGCTGTGGGCGGCGCAGGCCGAGGGCCTGGACGTGACCATCTGGACCGACGCCCTGGCCGGGCCGTATGCGAACGAGGCGCGCGTGCCCCTGTCCCTGCTGGCCGAGGTCTGGCAATCGCTGCTGGCGCAGGACCCCGACCCCCTGCTCGGCCTGCGGCTGGGCAACCACTTCCGCCTGGGCCGCTGGGGCATGGTGGAATTTTTCCTGCTCAACGCGCGCACGCTGGGCGAGGCCCTCGGCAGCGCCGTGCGCTACTGGCGCCTCGTGGTGGACAGCGACAAGCAGGTGGGCATGACGCCCACGGGCCGTGGCTGGCGGCTCACCATCGCGCCGGTGAACCAGCACGCCACGCGCGCCCACGAGGTCGACCTGACCTACGCGGTGCACATGATGCAGCTGCTGCTCGGTCAGGCACCCGTCGGCCTGGCGATCGGCTTTGCCACGCCGGCGCCCATCGCCACGCTGCAAGCCGCCTATGAAGCGCACTTTGCCTGCCCGGTCGCGTTCGACCAGCCCGAACACTGGCTGGAGATTCCACAGGCCTTGATGGACCAGGTGCTGCCGTCGGCCCACCCCCTGATCCTGGACGCCGTGCGCGTGCAGGCCGACCTGCAGTTGCGCATGCTGGACCGGCCCGACCAGGTCAGCGCGACCGTGGCCCAGCTGGTGGAGCTGGGCGCGGGAAACCTGGCGCGAGCGGCCGCCCAGCTGGGCGTGAGCGGGCGCAGCCTGCAGCGCCGCCTGCAGAACGAAGGGGGGTCTTTCGCCAGTCTCAAAGACCAGGCCCTGCAGCGGCGCGCGCGCAAACTGTTGCAGGAGCCGCGCATCTCCCTGAAGGAAGTGGCGTACTTCCTGGGTTACGAAGAGCGGGGCCTGTCCCAGGCCTGCGTGCGCTGGTTCGGCGCCTCGCCGGGCCAGCTGCGCACGCAGTGGCTGAGCGCCCCGGCCGACCTGCCGGCACCCTGACGCACCCACTCTCGTTTCCGGGCCCGTTGCGTGGCGCGACAATCCCCGCCATGCACAACATTCAGTTCTGGGGCGAGACGCTGCGCCTGCTGGTCGAACTGGCCGCCACCGCGGCTTTCGCGCTGTCCGGCATCCTCATGGGCGCGCGCATGCGGCTGGACGCGGTGGGCGTGGCGGTGGTCGGTTTCCTGGCCGCGTTCGGCGGTGGCACGCTGCGCGATCTGCTGCTCGATCAACGGCCGTTCTTCTGGGTGCGCCACGTCGAGATGCTCTGGGGCGTGCTCGGCCTGTGCGTGCTGGCGATGGTGTTCCTGCGGGGCCGCCACGTGAAACTGACGGAACGCGCGATCCAGTGGCCCGATGCGCTGGGACTGGGCCTCTTCACCGCGACCGGCGTGCACCAGGCCCTGCTGCTGGACATGCCGGCGCTGGTGGCCGTGCTCATGGGCCTGATCACCGGCGTGTTCGGCGGCGTGCTGCGCGATGTCGTCTGCAACGAGATCCCCACCGCCTTCAAGGACCACCGGCCCTACGCGCTCTGCGCGTTCGCCGGTGGCTGGCTGTATGTCGGCCTGTGGGCCATCGAGGCGCCAGGCTGGATGGCGCTGGTGGCCTGCGTGGTGTTCACCGCCGGGCTGCGCGGCCTCGCCTTGTGGCGAGACTGGCAGTTGCCGGCCTGGAGGCTCTGAAAGTCAGACCTTTTCGATGACCAGCGCGATGCCCTGGCCCACGCCGATGCACATGGTGCACAGCGCGTAGCGCCCGCCGGTGGCGTGCAGGCGGTTGACGGCTGTGGTCGCCAGCCGTGCGCCGCTGGCGCCCAGTGGGTGCCCCAGCGCGATCGCACCGCCCCAGGCGTTCACCCGTTCGTCGTCGTCCTTCAGGCCCAGCAGGCGCAGCACCGCCAGGCCCTGCGCGGCGAACGCCTCGTTGAGTTCGATCACGTCCATCTGCTCCAGCGTGAGGCCCGTGAGCGCCAGCACCTTCTGCGTCGCCGGTGCCGGGCCGATGCCCATCACGCGTGGCGGCACGCCGGCCGTGGCCATGCCGACGATGCGCGCCTTCGGCGTCAGGCCGTTCTTCGCGGCCGAGGCTTCGTTGGCCAGGAGCAGCGCACAGGCGCCGTCGTTCACGCCGCTGGCGTTGCCCGCGGTCACCGAGCCGTCCGGCCTGACCACGCCCTTGAGCTTGGCCAGCGCCTCGAGGCTGGTCTCGCGCGGGTGCTCGTCCTTGTCGACAACCACCGGGTCGCCCTTCTTCTGGGGGATGGTCACCGGCACGATCTCGCGCGCCAGGTGACCGGCCTTCTGCGCGGCCACGGCCCGCAGCTGGCTGTTGAGCGCCATGCGGTCCTGCGCCTCGCGCTCGATCTTGTAGTCCACCGCCACGTTTTCAGCCGTCTCGGGCATGGAGTCCACGCCGAACTGGGCCTTCATGAGCTTGTTGACGAAGCGCCAGCCGATGGTGGTGTCGTAGACCGCGTTGGCGCGGCTGAAGGCGGTCTCGGCCTTGGGCATCACGAAGGGCGCGCGGCTCATGCTCTCCACGCCGCCGGCGATCATGAGGCCAGCTTCGCCCGCCTTGATGGCGCGCGCGGCGGAGCCCACGGCGTCCAGGCCCGAGCCGCAAAGGCGGTTGATGGTGGCGCCGGGCACCTCCATCGGCAGGCCGGCCAGCAGCGCAGCCATGCGCGCGACGTTGCGGTTGTCCTCGCCGGCCTGGTTGGCACAACCGTAGAGCACGTCGACGACGGCGGCCCAGTCCACATTGGGGTTGCGCTGCATCAGCGCCTTGATGGGCAGGGCGCCGAGGTCGTCGGCGCGCACGCTGGAAAGGGCGCCGCCGTAGCGGCCGAAGGGGGTGCGAATCGCGTCGCAGATGAAGGCTTGGGTCATTGGTGGTCTCCTCGGGTCAACCCGTGACTGTACCCAAGCCGGGCGCAAGGGCGTGCGGCTTGCGGGAGAATCCCCGCACCATGTTCAGTCCCTCCCAAGCCGATGTGCGGCGTTTCTTCTGCTCGGTCCACCAGAAGCAGGCCCTGCAGCAACCCATGGAGGCCATCGAGACGCTGGCCGGGCAGTGGATCACCGAGCACCCGGAGTACCACGGCGAGCTGGGCGATCTGGACGCGGCGCTGGCGCGCCTGGGCGAACCCGACACGGGACGCGACAACCCCTTCCTGCACCTGTCCATGCACCTCTCGATCAGCGAGCAGTGCAGCATCGACCAGCCGCCCGGCATCCGCCAGGCCGTGGAACTGCTCGCGGCGCGGCGCGGTGACCTGCACGTGGCGCACCACGAGGTGATGGAGTGCCTGGGCACCATGCTCTGGGAAAGCCAGCGCGCGGGACGGCCACCCGACGGACAGGCCTACATCGACGCGGTGCGGCGCCGCGCCACGAGGGACTGAATCCCCGGGACGCCGCAGTGCGACGGACAAGAAAAAGGCCGCTCATGGAGCGGCCTTTTTCGTGGGAACCTGGAGATCAACGGAAACGCGACTGGGGCACAACCTTCAGATCGCCTTCGACGGTCGACAGGTACTTGGCGATCTCGCGCATTTCGGCCGGCGTGTACTGCTTGGCGATGCCGGCCATGATGCCGTTGGAGCGGCCGATCATGTTGTTGCCTTCGACCGTGTAGGCCTTGAGCGCAACGAACAGGTAGTCGGCGTGCTGGCCACCGATCTTGGGGTAGCTCGGGTCGATCGGCTTGCTGAAGTTCGCGCCGTGGCAGGAAGCGCAGGCGCCCTTCTCGATCAGGGCGGCGGCCGCCGTGCTCGCGGTGCGCGGCGTGTCGGGGGCGGCCTTGTCGGCCTGCGACGCGTAGTAGGCGCCGAGGTCGGCCATGTCCTGGTCGCTCAGCGAACCGGCGATGCCGCGCATGGTGGGGTGCTTGCGGTCGCCCTTCTTGTACGCGTTCAGCGCGGCGACGATGTATTTGTCGGTCTGGCCGGAGATCTTGGGGACCTTGTGGATCTCGGGGAAGCTGTTCTGGTAGCCGACGATGCCGTGGCAACCGATGCACATTTCGGCCTTCTTGTGGCCGGCTTGCACATCACCCGTCACGCCCTGGGCCTGGGCTGCGAGAGCGACGGAGAACGTCGCAGCGGCGACAAGGGTTCGGACAATCGTGGACAACATTGGAATCATTTTGCAAGCACAATGAATGGAACCGGCACAGAAAATCAACCCCTGATTATATAGACTGGCATTCACCTCCGGTAACACCCCCGCCAACCTTCGCACGAGGCGCTCCTTACATGAAATTCCAAGGCTCCGAGAACTACGTCGCCACGCAGGACCTGATGCTGGCCGTGAACGCCGCCATCACGCTCAAGCGCCCGCTGCTCGTCAAGGGCGAGCCCGGCACCGGCAAGACGATGCTGGCCGAGGAAGTGGCCGCCGCGCTCAAGATGCCGCTGCTGCAATGGCACATCAAGAGCACGACCAAGGCGCAGCAGGGCCTGTACGAGTACGACGCCGTGAGCCGCCTGCGCGATTCGCAGTTGGGCGACGAGCGCGTGAAGGACATCCACAACTACATCGTCAAGGGCGTGCTCTGGCAGGCCTTCACGGCGGACGAGCCGGTGGCGCTGCTGATCGACGAGATCGACAAGGCCGACATCGAATTCCCCAACGACCTGCTGCGCGAACTCGACCGCATGGAGTTCTACTGCTACGAGACGCACGAGATGATCCGCGCGAAGCACCGCCCGCTGGTGTTCATCACCTCGAACAACGAGAAGGAACTGCCCGACGCCTTCCTGCGCCGCTGCTTCTTCCACTACATCAAGTTCCCCGACGCCGAGACGATGCACAAGATCGTCGACGTGCACTTCCCCACGCTCAAGCGGGACCTGCTGAAGGTCGCCATGAAGACCTTCTACGACGTGCGCAACCTGCCCGGCCTGAAGAAGAAGCCCAGCACCTCCGAGCTGCTGGACTGGCTCAAGCTGCTGATGGCCGAGGACATCCCGCTCGAGGCGCTGCAAAGTGCCGACAGCAAGGTCAGCGTGCCGCCGCTGGTGGGCGCCCTGCTCAAGAACGAGCAGGACACCACCCTCTTCGAAAAGCTGGTCTTCATGAATCAACGCAACCGCTGACGCCACCATGGATCCGAAAACCCGACACGCACTGAAAGAAGGCCTGGCCGATGCGTCCGGCTTCGTCATCGGCTCCCTGGCTGGCTGGGCACTGAGCCAGCAGCTGGGCCTCGATTTCTTCGCCGCGCCCGATGCCTTTGGCTGGCGCGAGATGGCCGGCCTGGCGCTGATCGCGCTGGGCGCCGGCGTGGGCAAGATCGTCGCTCGCAGGATGATCGCCCCGCCGCCACCGTCCAGCTGACCCACGCCATGGCCTTCGTCGAACCCGTCACGCTGCGCGCCAGCGGCATCGCCCTGGTGCCGCTCTCGCTCGACCACGAGGCCGGCCTGCGGGCCGCCGCCGCCGACGGCGAGCTCTGGAAACTGCGCATCACCTCGGTGCCGGAACCGGAGCAGACGCGCGCCTACGTCGAGTCGGCGCTGCAGATGCGGGCAGAGGGTCACCGCTTCGCCTTCGCCGTGACGGACGAGGCCAGCGGCGAGGTGCTGGGCAGCACCAGCTACCACGACATCCTGCCGGCGGTGAAGCGGGTCGAGATCGGCTACACCTGGTACGCGCAGCGCGTGCAACGCACGCATGTGAACACCACCTGCAAGCTGCTCATGATGGGCCACGCCTTCGACACGCTGGGCTGCCACGTGGTGGGCTGGCGCACCGACAACTACAACTTCGCATCGCAGCGCGCCATCGAGCGGCTGGGCGCAAAGAAGGACGGCGTCATCCGCGGCCACGCCCTGCGCCGCGACGGCACCATCCGCGACACGGTGATGTACAGCATGCGCGCGGGCGAATGGCCCGAGGCGAAAGCCCAGCTGCTGTACCTGAGGGACATGCACGCCTGACGAGGCCCCGGGGAGACCGCCATGCTGATCGACTTCTTCTACACGCTGCGCTCGGCCAGGCTGCCCGTTTCCGTCAAGGAATACCTCACGCTGCTCGAGGCGCTGCAGGCCGACGTGGTGGGGCCGAACAACCCCGAGGCCTGCTCGATGGACGACTTCTACTTCCTGGCGCGCACCGCGCTCGTGAAGGACGAGAAGCACTACGACAAGTTCGACCGCGCCTTCGCCGCCTACTTCAAGGGCGTGGAGATGATCGCGGACTTCACCAAGCCGATTCCCGCGGACTGGCTGCGCCAGGAGATGGAGCGCATCCTCTCGGAAGAGCAGAAGGCCAACGCGCCGAAGATGGACTGGGACGAGCTCATGGAGACGCTGAAGAAGCGCCTCGAGGAGCAGAAGGAACGCCACGAGGGCGGCAGCAAGTGGATCGGCACCGGGGGCACCTCGCCATTCGGCAACAGCGGCCAGAACCCGCAGGGCATCCGCATCGGTGGCAAGGGCGGCAACAAGACGGCCGTGAAGGTCTGGGACCAGCGCGCCTACCGCGACTACGACGACACGCAGGAGCTCGGCACGCGCAACATCAAGGTGGCCTTGCGCCGCCTGCGCAAGTTCGCGCGCGAAGGCAACGACCTCGAGCTCGACCTGCCCGACACCATCCGGTCCACGGCGGCCAATGCGGGCTGGCTGGACATCAAGATGATTCCGGAGCGGCACAACAACGTGAAGGTGCTGCTGCTCATGGACGTGGGCGGCACCATGGACGAGCACATCCAGCGCGTCGAGGAACTCTTCTCGGCGGTCAAGAGCGAGTTCAAGCACCTTGAGTTCTATTACTTCCACAACTGCGTCTACGACTTCATGTGGAAGAACAACCGGCGCCGCTACGCCGAGAAATTCCCGACCTGGGACATCATCCGCAAGTACAACAAGGACTACAAGCTGATCTTCGTGGGCGACGCCACGATGAGTCCTTACGAAATCTTGCAACCCGGTGGCAGCGTGGAATACAACAATGAAGAGGCTGGCGCCGAGTGGCTGCAACGCCTCACACACGCATTTCCCCGATTTGCGTGGATCAACCCGGAACCCCAGGGGGTGTGGCAGTATCGACAGAGCATCAGCGTGATCCAGCAGCTGATGGGCCAGCGGATGTTCCCGCTGACCCTGAAGGGGCTGGAAGACACGATGCGTTTGCTCTCGAAATAACGGCCGCATGAACCTTTCTCTCCCGGGCCGTGCCCCCTGGGCATGGTCCTTCCTGCTTTGCGCGACCTTGCTGTGGCCGCCCACCGCACGCGCCCAGGCAGCGCCCGAACCCATTGCCGTACCGGCCGACAGCGCCGATGCGGCCGACGCCGATTCGGATGGCGACAACGACGCGCCCCGCCGCCCGCGCGACGCACGCGCGCCCGTGGCCGCTCGCTTCGAGATCGACATGCAGGCGCCCGAAGAGGCGATGCGCGACTTCCTCCTGCGCCACATGGAGGTGCAGCGCTACCGCGAACTGCGCAACCTCGACGCAAACGAACTGGGCCGCCTGCTCGCGCAGGCGCCGGCCAACGTGCGCGAACTGCTTGCCACGCTGGGGCATTTCTCTCCCACGGTGGAGGTGATCCCGCCACCCGGCCTGGGCGACGCCGCGGCGGACACCCGCACCAACGACCGCAATGCCGCGCCCGCCTCGCTCGGCACGGTCACCGTCAAGGTCGACCCCGGGCCGGTCACGCAGGTGGCGTCGGTCACGGTGTCTTTCCTGGGCGACATCGCCAACGCGCCCGAAGCCGAGGCCCAGCGCGCCGACATCCAGCGCGAGGCCGGACTGATCGCGGGCCTGCCTTTCTCGCAAGCCGACTGGGACCGCGCCAAGACCGCCGCGCTGCGCCGCCTGATCGCGCAGCGCTACCCCTCGGGCCGGGTGCAGAACAGCCTGGCCGACATCGACAGCGAAGCCCACCAGGCGCGGCTCTACATCGAACTCGACTCCGGCAAGGCCATGCGCATGGGCGAGGTGGTGGTGCAAGGCGCCGAGCGCTACGACGCTGTCACCGCCGAGCGGCTGGTGCGGCTGACCGGCCTCACGCCCGGCAGCGACTACGACCTCGAGAAACTGCAGGACGCGCAGCGGCGCATTTCCGAGAGCGGCTACTACGACTCGGTCTTTGTCTACGTGGAGCCCACGCCCGATGGCGAGACCTTGCCCGTGATGGTGCAGCTGCGCGAAAGCAAGCGTCAGAAAGTCGTGATCGGCATCGGCGGCAGCACCGACAACGGCGCGCGCCTGTCGCTGGAACACACACACAACAGCGTGCCGGGCATTGGCTGGCGCGCGGTGAGCAAGCTGCAGCTCGAGCGCGACGACCAGCTCGCCAGCACCGACTGGAGTTCGATTCCCAACGACGACGGCTGGCGCAAGATCGTTGGCGCACAGGCGGCCAAGCAGCTCGACGACTTCACCACCACCACCAGCCAGCGCCTGCGCGCAGGGCAGACGCAGCTGGGCGTGGAATACGACCGCAGCTTCTACCTGCAGTACGACCGCGCCCACGTGACGAGCGAGCTGCTGTCCGCCGCCGCGCAGGAAGAGGCCAAGTCGTCCATCAGCGCCAACTACGCGTGGACGCGGCGCCGTTTCGACGACCTGGTGTTTCCACACCGCGGCTACGGCCTCGCCGTGGAACTGGGTGTGGGCTACACGCTGGGCACCACGCGGTTGCCCTTTGCGCGCACGAACGCGCGCTGGCTCACCTACTGGCCACTCGGCGCGATCTCCCGCGCGGCCGACCCCGTGCCCGGCCAGCCGCGCGACGTGAGCGCACCGGGCCGGCGCACGCAGCTCGGCCGCCTGGCGCTGCGCGTCGAAGGCGGCGCGGTGGTGGCGAAGGACAACGCCCCCATTCCGGACACGCAGCTCTTCATCACCGGCGGCGACAACACCGTGCGCGGCTACGGCCTGCGCGACATCGGTGTGCGCCGCGCCGACGGCAGCATCGGGCCGGGCCGCTACAAGGGTGTGGTGAGCCTGGAATGGCAGCGCCCCATCTTCAACGCCGACCAGCGCTCCAACTGGGAGAACGTGATCTTCATCGACGGCGGTGCCATCGCCAACAAGGCCGGCGACCTCAAGCCGGTGTGGGGCGTGGGCAGCGGCATCCGCTACAACAGCCCGGTCGGCCCGTTGCAGCTGGACCTCGCCTACGGGCTGGAAACCAAACGGTTCCGCATCCACCTCAACGTGGGTTTCACGTTCTGAACGGCGCATGAGCACAGCCCCCACGGACAACCCCGACACCGCCGCGCCGCCGCCCTCGCGCATCGGCCGCGTGGTGCGCTGGGTGGTCGGCGGGCTGGTCGCGCTGGTGCTGCTGGTCCTGCTCGGCTTCGGCCTCTGGGCCGCCTCACCGGGCTCGCTGGCGCAGGCCATCGGCTGGGGCCAGTCCTTCATGGCCCGGCAGGGGCCGGAAGCCGGCACGCTGGACGTGGCCGAGGTGCAGGGCAGCCTGTTGCGCGGTGGCCAGATCGCGCGCCTGCAGTGGCAGCGCGACGGCCTGAGCGTGGTGGCGACCGACACGCGCATCAGCCTCAGCAGCTGGTTCTGGGCCGACGCCCTGCTCGGGCGCGGCGTGCGGCTCTCGCAGCTCGACATCGGCCGCCTGCAGATCGACGACCAGCGCCCGCCCCAGCCCTCGGCCCCGCCCGAACCGCTGCAGCCGATCACGCTGCCGCTGCCGGTCACGCTGCCCTGGTCCATCGGCGAGCTGGTGCTGGCTGGTGGCGAACAGCCGCTCACGCTCAACGGCATGAAGGGCCAGTACCGCTACCGCCCGGCCGACCGCGCCTGGAACCTGGGCGTGGCCGATGCGCACCAGTTCGATCTGGACAGCGTGGAGGTGGCGGGTGGCCGCTACCAGCTCAAGGCCGTGCTGGGTGCGCAGGCGCCCATGCCGCTGCGCGTGGACGCCAGCGGCGAAGTGCAGACCACCGTGCCCGGCGGCGAGGCCTTGACGCTGCAGGCCATCGCCAGCATCGTCGGCACCCTGGCCACCACGGACGCCGCGCTCGACGCCAGCGCCAGCGTGAACACCACCGGCGGCAGCACCCCGGCCAACGCACCCACGCTGGACGCCAAGGCCCGCCTGCGCCCCTGGTGGCCGCAGCCGATCGAAACGGTCGACGCGACCATGAACCGGATCGACCTCGCCGCCTTCTGGCCGCAGGCGCCGGTGACGCAGCTGAGCGGCACCGTGAAGGCCCAGCCCGAGGGCGAAGCCTGGCGCGCCGAGCTGCAACTGGCCAACGCGGCCAGCGGCCCCGCAGACCGGCAGCGCCTGCCGGTCGAGCGCATCGAGGCCGCGCTGGAACAGCGCGGTGCCAGCTGGACGCTGTCGCGGCTGGACGCGCAGCTCGGTGGCGGCCGCGTGCAGGGCACGGGGCAGTGGGCGCCTGCCATCGGTGCGCAGGCCTCGCCACTGGGCGAATGGCGGGGCGAGATCACCGCCAGCCGCATCAACCCGGCGCGGCTCTGGAGCAGCATCGCGCCCGCCGCGCTCGACGGCAAGGTCACCGCGCGCACGGTCGACGCCGACACCGCGCAGGCCGCCATCGACCTCACGGCACGCGTGCAACCCTCGGGCACGCAGCCTCGCGACGGCGCCCTGAACGGCGTGCGCCTGCGCGAGCTCGATGCCAAGGCCCGCTGGCGGCCCCGCGCCGACGACGCCGCGCAGGGCGTGCTCGAACTGCGCGAACTGCGCCTGGCCGCGGCCGACGCCACGCTCGACGGCAAGGGCGCGTTCGACACCCTGGCCCGCAGCTTCGACGGCCAGGCCGCGCTGCAGATGCCCGGCGCACAGCTCGACTGGAAAGGCAAGGCGGCGCACGCACAGGGCAACGGCGACCTGGACCTGAACCTCAGCGACGTCAGCCGCGTGCTGGCCTGGGTGCGCAGCCTGCAGACCCTGCCCGTGGTGGGCCCGCAGATCCGTGCGGCGCTGGAAGGGCAGCCCGGCCTGCAGGCCGAGGGCAGCGCGCGGCTCGATGCCAGCTGGCAAGGCGGCCTGGGCGTGTTCGGCTACCCGCCACCGGCCAGCGGTGCCACCGCCGCCGCCCCGCTCCGCCTGCAGGTGGCGCTCGACGCGCCACGCCTGCGCGCCACGCGCGAGGTGGCCACCGGCAACCCCGACAGCCCCACCGCCACGCAGGCCATCAACCTCAGCGCGCTCCGGTTGCGCGCCAGCGGCCCGCCCGAGCGGCTGGACCTCAGCCTGTCGGGCCGTGCCGAACAAGGGCCGTGGAGTGCCACGCTCGACACGCAGGGCGCGCTGCAACTGGGCAACGCGCGCCAGCCCGACATCGACACCGGCCGGCTCGAACTGAGCCGCCTGAAACTGCAGGCCACCGACAGCGCACGACCCGACCGCACCGTGGAATGGACGCTGGAGAGCGCCGCCGCGCTCGCTGTGCAATGGCAGGGCGCGCGCAGCGGCGTGCTGCAGGTGCAGGCTGATCCCGGGCAACTGCGCTTGCAGCCCGATTTCCGCCGCCGCGCCGCGCCGGCACCCGCGCCCGCCGTGGCGGTGTCCGCCGCCACCGTGGCGGCCGCAGCGGCCACGCCCACCGTCACCACCCCGATGACCGTGGCCTGGGACCGCATCACCTGGCGCGCCGGCGCGCTTGAAACGCGCGGCGAACTCACCGGCCTGCCGCTGTCGTGGGTGGACGCGCTCGCCACGCCCGAGGGCGCGCGCCATGGCCCGCTGGCCGAATCCGGCCTGGGTGGCGACGTGGTGTTCGACGGCGCCTGGGACCTCACCCTGCCCGCCGACAGCAGCCAGCCGCCCCGCCTCACGGCCCGGCTGCAGCGGCGCAGCGGCGACCTGTCCGTGCAGACCGATGGCGCCTTCGACGAGAACACCACCTCCACCCAGCGGCTGCAGACCGGCATCCGCGAAGCACAGCTGAACCTGGAAACGCAGGGCAGCAACGTGGTGGCCCGCCTGCGCTGGAACAGCGAACGCCTGGGCCAGGCCAGCGCGGACGTGAGCACCACGCTGAGCCCGCCCGGCGGCGACCAGGCCGCGTGGCACTGGGCCGAGCAGGCGCCCCTGCGCGGCACGGTGAAGGCCAACCTGCCGCAGATGGGTGTGTGGTCGGCGCTGGCACCACCGGGCTGGCGCGTGCGCGGCTCGCTGGGTGCCGACCTCACGCTCGGCGGCACACGCGACAAGCCCCTGCTCAACGGCTCGCTCAACGCCGACGACCTCGCGCTGCGCTCGCTGGTCAATGGCATTTCCTTCTCGCGCGGCCAGCTGCGCGCCACGCTCGCGGGCGAGCGCATCACCATCGACCGTTTCTACCTGCAGGGGCGCGGGGGCGCGGACAACGGCGGCACGCTGCTGGCCACCGGCAGCACCGAATGGCGCACCGTCACCGTGGACGGGCAGCCGCGGCGCCAGCCCTACATCAGCCTGCAGGCCACCGCCACCAAACTGCGCGTGTCCACCCGCGCCGACCGCATGCTCACGCTTTCGGGCCAGCTGCAGGCCGAACTCGCCGGCACCGCCCTGCAACTGCGCGGCAAGCTCACGGCCGACAACGCCCTGTTCGTGCTGCCCGACGAATCCACGCCAACGCTTGGCGACGACGTGGTGGTGCGCGGCACCGAGCGGCCCCTGGAAGACCCCAACGCGTTCCGCGTGCAGCCCGACGTGCTGGTGGACCTGGACCTGGGCAACAACTTCGAGGTGCGCGGCCAGGGCCTGCAGACGCGGCTGACCGGCGAACTCAATGTGCGCAGCACGCCCACCTCACCCGCGCCGCGCGTGCTGGGCGAGGTGCGCACCGTGCGCGGCACCTACCGCGCCTACGGCCAGCGGCTCAACATCGAAACCGGGTTGCTGCGCTTCAACGGGCCGTACGACAACCCCACGCTGGACATCTCTGCCGTGCGCCCCAACACCACGCAGCGCGTGGGTGTGCTCATCAGCGGCAGTGCGCAGCTGCCGCGCGTGCGCCTGTTTTCAGACCCCGAACTGCCCGACAGCGAAAAACTCGCCTGGCTGGTGCTGGGCCGCCCGGCCAGCGGCGCCGGTGCCGAGGCCGCCGTGCTTCAGCAGGCCGCGCTGGCCCTGCTGTCGCGCAACGGCAGCAACCTGGACGGTGGACTGGCCGGTGCCTTCGGACTGGACGAACTCTCGTTCGCCGGCAGCGCGACAAACGCCGACGGCACCACCTCGGCCGCGGCGCTCACGCTGGGCAAGCGCCTGTCGAACAAGCTGTACCTCACGTATGAGAGCAGCCTGGCCGGCGCCATGGGCACGGTCTCGATGTTCTACGACATCTCGCGCCGCGTGACGGTGCGGGCGCGAGCGGGCGAAGAGAACGCCATCGATCTGATCTTCACGACGACATTTGACTGACCCCCGCGCCGCGCCAAAGGCGCGTCACCCCCTGTCAGGGGGCAATGCCTGCGGCCTGGCAAAGCCAGTTCCGCGGCATTTCTGGAGGAAGGTCTGGCGCTCCGGTGAACCTCAGGCGACCTGCGCCACCGCCGGCTGGTTGGCCGCGACGCGGATCTCGCTCTCAGCGGTTTCCAGCGCCTTGGCTTTGGCTTCGGGGCCCATGCCCACGCCTTCGGCGCGCACGAAGCGCACGTCGGTGACGCCGAAGAAGCCGAAGATGGTCTGCAGGTAGCTTTCCTGGTGTTCCATCGCGCGGCCGCCTTCGCTGGTGGAATACACGCCGCCGCGGCTCAGCGCCACGATCACGGTCTTGCCGCCGGCCAGACCCACGGGGCCCTTCTCGGTGTACTTGAAGGTGCGGCCGGCCTGGGCCAGGCGGTCGATCCAGGCCTTGAGCTGGGTCGGGATGGTGAAGTTGTAGAACGGTGCGCCGATCACGACGACGTCGGCCGCCAGGAACTGGCTCACCAGCGCTTCGGACAGCGCATTCTCACGGCGCTCCACCTCGGTCGCGGCGGCCTGGCCGGTGCGGAAACCGAGCGACTCGGCGCTCAGGTGCGACGGCGCGTCCTTGGCCAGGTCGAGGTACTGCACCTGCGTGCCGGGGTGGGAAGCCACCCAGGTCGCCACGGTGCTGGCGGTGAGTTGACGGGACACCGACTGGTCGCCGGTGATCGCGGAATCAACATGAAGCAGTTGCATGGACATCTCCAGAAGTGAAGCCACGCCACGTGGCCATGGATAGATTGTGATTTCGAATCCAATTCCTGATAAGACGGCAGTTTCACGACATATCGTTCCATAATCAGGACAATCAACGGACAAGTCACCATGCAAGACCTGAACGACATGCTCCTGTTCGCCGAGGTGGTGGAGCGCGGCGGCTTCGCGGCCGCCGGCCGGGCGCTGGGCATGCCCAAATCCCGCCTGTCGCGCCGCGTCGCCGGGCTGGAGGCCCAGCTCGGCGTGCGCCTGCTGCAGCGCACCACCCGCAAGCTCTCGCTGACCGACGTGGGCGAAACCTACCTGCGCCACTGCCAGGCGCTGCGCGAATCCGCCCAGGCCGCCGCCGACGCGGTGGTCACCGCCCAGACGGAGCCGCGCGGCACCATCCGCGTGACCTGTCCCGTCACGCTGGTGCAGACCGTGCTCGGCGGCGTGATGCCGATCTACCTCGCGCGGTACCCGAACGTGCGCGTGGAGATGGAGGTGAACAACCGCGTGGTCGATCTGGTGAAGGACGGCGTCGACGTCGCCCTGCGCGTGCGCCAGACGCTCGAGGAAAGTGGCAGCCTGGTCGTCAAGCGCCTCGACGACGCGCGCTCGCTGCTGGTGGCCAGCCCGGCGCTGCTCGCGCGGCAGGGCACGCCCGCCACGCTGGAAGAAGCCAGCCGGCTCGACAGCGTCGCCATGTCCGCCACCGATGGCACCACCAGCATCCGCCTGACCAGCCCCGAAGGCCGCGAGGCCGTGCTGGAGTACCGGCCGCGCTTCATCGCCGACGACCTGCTCACCCTCAAGATGGCCGTGCTCGGCGGCAGCGGCATGTGCTGGCTGCCGGACTACATGTGCGAACAGGAACTGCAGGACGGCCGGCTGGTGCGCCTGCTGCCCGACTGGACCACGCCAGTGGGCGTGGTGCACGCGGTGTTTCCGTCGCGCCGCGGCCTCTCGCCCGCGGTGCGCAGCTTCCTCGATTTCCTGGGCGAATACGTACCCGTATGCGGCAAGGCGCAGCGCGACGCAGCGGCCAGGGGCGAACAACCCGCCCCGTACAATGCGGGCTCGCTTGCGCGGCCATAGTTCAATGGATAGAACGGGCCCCTCCTAAGGGCCAGATAGGGGTTCGATTCCCTTTGGCCGCACCAGCTGCCTGACACCCCACGGGAATCAAGGGCGGCTCGTGAGGCGCGCGTAGAGCAATCCGCCGATCACGGCGCCGCAGGCCATCGCCAGCAAGCCGGGCAGATGCCGGGTGGCGTCGATGAACACCGGCATCGGTGCCACCGCGTCGACCGCCCGCACGGCGGCCACCATGCCGACACCGGCGGACATGGCCAGCAGCGGAGCGCGCCCTGCCGGCCACCAGCGCGCCAGCAGCGCGGCCACGGCCAGCGCGGGCAACCAGCCCGCGGCCAGGATGCCGCCATAGACCGGCGCAAAACCGATCAGGTCCTGCACGGTCATGAGGAGGCGCTCGGTCAGCGGAATCTCCACACCCAGCCCGACCAGGGCCTGCAGGTTCCACTGTGTCTGCACCACCGAACCCCAGGCCGCGGCGAGCAGCCACGCCAGCAGCAGCGGCACCAGGTGGCGGGTCCAGCGGCGGCGGGGCGCGTTCATGGCAATCGGGTCTTTCATAATGGCCAAATTATGTTTTACATCGCCGCTTTTTTCGCCGGTGCGCTGGCCGCAGCCCTGCCGGCCCAGGCCGCGGACTACCGTGTCGAGACGGTCGCCAGTGGTTTGAACCATCCCTGGTCACTCGCGTTCCTGCCCGGTGGGCGGATGCTGGTGACGGAGCGCCCGGGCCGGCTGCGCGTGATCGAGCCCGGCCCCGATGGCCGGCCACAGTTGCGGCCCGAACCCGTGGCCGGCTTGCCGCCGGTGATGGCAAAGGGGCAGGCCGGCCTGTTCGATGTGGTGGCCGATCCGGCTTTCGACACCAATGGCCGCGTGCTGCTGTCCTTCGCGCACGGCACGCCGCAAGCGAACCACCTGCGCGTGGTGAGCGCCCGGTTCGACGGAAAGCAGTTGCTCGACGTGAAGCCCATCTTCACCTCACAACCGGCCAAGACGGACACCCAGCATTTTGGCGGCCGCATGGCCTGGCTGGCCGACGGCAGCGTGCTGCTCGGCATGGGCGACGGCAACCTTGAGCGCACGGACGCCCAGCGGCTGCACACCCACCTGGGCAAGTTGCTGCGTTTCAGGCCCGATGGTGGCGTACCGGACGACAACCCGCACGTGGCCCGCCCGGGCGCGAGGCCGGAGATCTACACACATGGGCACCGCAACCCGCAGGGGCTGGTGGTGGTGAACGGCGTGCCCTATGCGCACGAACACGGGTCGCGCGGCGGTGACGAACTGAACCGCATCGAGGCCGGGGCCAACTACGGCTGGCCGCTGACCACGGGCGGCATCGACTACACCTACGCCCGCATCACGCCATTCCGCAGCCTGCCGGGCATCCAGCCACCGTTGCTGGAATGGACGCCGTCGATCGCACCCGCCGGGCTCACCTGGTACGACGGTGCGCTGTTTCCGGCCTGGCGCAGCAGCCTGCTGGTGGCGGCGCTGAAAGAACGCAGCGTGCGCCGCGTGCCGATGATGGGCGGTGCCCCGGGCCCGCAGGACATCCTGTTCCAGGAACTCGGCGAACGCATCCGCGATGTGCGCGCCGGCCCCGAGGGCGCCATCTACCTGCTCACCGACAGCCCGACCGGGCGGGTGCTGCGGGTGGTGCCGGCATCGCCCTGAGAACACCCATCGGGCCGCGCCATCATGTTCGCATCATCTTCAGCGGCTAGCCTGTCCGGATGCGGATCCTCCTGATCGAAGACGACACCTCGCTGGGCAGTTCCCTGCAGTCCTGGCTGCAGATGGACGGCTACGCGGTGGACTGGTTGCAGCGCGGCGACCAGGCCGCCACCGCGCTCGCCACACACGACTACCACTGCGTGCTGCTCGACCGCGGCCTGCCCGGCCTGGACGGCGATGCGGTGTTGCGGGCGCTGCGCGGCTCGGGGGCCTCTGGCGCCCAGCTGCCGGTGATCGTGATCACCGCGCGCGACACCCTGGCCGACCGAGTGCAGGGGCTGGACCTCGGGGCCGATGACTACCTCGTCAAACCCTTCGACCTGGAAGAACTCTCCGCGCGTGTGCGGGCGGCCCTGCGCCGCGGCTCCGCGCAGCAGACGCCCGAGCTGCGGCACGGCGAGGTGGCGCTGGACACCGCCGCCAAACGCGTCACCCAGGGCGGCACGCCGGTGGCCCTCACCGCGCGCGAGTTCGCGCTGCTGCAGGCGTTGATGCGGCACCCGGAACACATCCTGAACCGCGCGCAACTGGAAGAGGCGCTGTACGGCTGGGGCGAAGAGGTGGAAAGCAACGCCATCGAGGCGCACATCTACAACCTGCGCAAGAAACTGGGCGCGCGCTTCATCGTCACCGTGCGCAACCAGGGCTATCGGCTCGCACCGGCATGAAGCTCTTCCCATGGCAGCGCCAGGCGGCCCCGGCCGCGCGCAGCGGAAGCTGGTCGCTGCGCAGGCGCCTGCTGTTCACGGTGATGGGCACGGGCATCGGCCTGTGGCTGGTCAGCCTGGCCATCGTGATCGGCGTGGCGTGGACCGCCACCAGCGAGGTGTTCGACGAGGCGCTGGAGGAAGGCGCGCGCCTGGTGCTGCAGCTGGGCACGCAGGGCGCGGCGGGCACCGGCGAGGCGCCCGCGCTGCGCCCCGGCCGTGCGGAGTCCCTGAAGCTGCGCATGTACTACCAGCTCGTGGCGCGCGACGGCCGTGTGCTGCTGCGCGGCGAGGACACGCCCGGCGCGGCCTTCGTGCGCGATGCGGACCGCAAGGGTTATTCCAACGTGTGGGTCGATGGCGAGCTCTGGCGTGTGCATGTGCGCCGCGGCCCGGACGGCATCAGCGCGCAGGTGGCCCAGCCGATGGAGGAGCGCCTGGACCTGCTGGCGGACATGGCCGAGAACCTGGCCTGGCCGGCGCTGGCGCTGCTCGCGCTGCTGGGCCTGTCGAGCTGGGTGCTGATACGCCGCCTGCTGCGGCCGCTGGAAGACACCGCGACGCGCATTGGCGCGAAATCGCCGCAGGACCTGTCGCTCATTGAAGCACCGAACCCGCCGCGAGAACTCGAGCCCATCCTGGGCGCGCTCAACACCTTGCTGGCCCGCCTGGGCGCGGCACTCGACGGCGAGCGCCGCTTCACCAGCGATGCCGCCCACGAACTGCGCACGCCGCTGGCCGCGCTGCGCATGCGGGTGCAGCTCATCGAGCGCGAGCTGAAACTGCCCGACCACCACCTGCGGCAACTGCGCGCCGACCTGGACCGCTGCACGGGCCTGGTGGAAAGCCTGCTCGCCCTCGCCCGGCTCGAGCCCCAGGCCGAGGCCCTGCCGCGCGAGGCGGTGGCGCTGGACGCGCTGATCGACGCGCTGGATGTGTCGTCTGCCCAGACGAGGCACATGCGCATCGAACGCGCGCTGGCGGTGCCGCAGCTGCAGGCCACGCCGGTGCTGATCGCCAGTGCGCTGCGCAACCTGGTGGACAACGCGGTGCGCTACGGCCATGAAGGCGGCCGCATCCGCATCACGTCCGCGCCGCTGCCCGGTGGCGGCGTGCAACTGGCCGTGCAAGACGACGGCCCCGGTGTGCCAGCGGAACAACGCACGCGCCTGGGCGAGCGCTTCTTCCGCGTGCTGGGCACCGGGCAGCCCGGCAACGGGCTGGGCCTGTCCATCGTGGCGCGCATCGCCGCGCTGCACGGCGCGACGCTGCGCTTCGAGGAAGGTCTGGAAGGGCGCGGCCTGGGCGTGGTGCTGGACTTTCCGGCGAGCTGACCCGCCTTCCTCAGATTGCCTTCATCTGCGGCGGGCTCAATGCAACTGCACCGCAACCCGCGGGCAGCCATTGACACCAACCGAAGGAGTATCACCATGCGCGTCGCCGCTTCCACCCTCACCCTCGCCGCCCTGCTCGCCCTCGGCGCCACCAGCGCCACGGCCCAGTCCTCCGGCTACACGGGGCCCAGCCAGGCGCCCAAGCCCGTGGCGCAGGGCGGCTACAGCGGCCCCAGCGGCATCCCGCTGATGACCGTCAAGCAACTGCTGGACACCGGCCGCGACGACCAGCACGCACGCCTGCAGGGCCGCATCGTCTCGCACGACGGTGGCGACCGCTACAGCTTCGAGGACGGCACGGGCCGCATCACCGTCGAGATCGACGACGAGGACTTCCCGCCCGGCCAGACGGTGAGCGCCGAGCAGCGCGTGGAGCTGGTGGGCGAGTTCGACAAGGGCTTGCGCAAGACCGAGTTCGAGGTCGATCGCATCACGCTGCTGCGCTGACGCGGGACGGCGTTATCGTCTGGCCCACACCGGTCCCTGGACATGAACGAGACAACCTCCACCGACGAACTCATCCGGCAGTTGCACGCCCTCGGCCTGCGCGCGGGCGACGTGGTCATGGTGCACGCCTCGCTCAGGAACCTCGGGCCGGTGGAAGGCGGCGCTGCCGGCACCGTGCAGGCGCTGCTGGGCGCCATCGCCCCGGGCGGCACGCTGATGGCCTACGTGTCTTGGGACCGGTCGCCTTACGAGGAAACCTTCAACGGCGCCACGCTTGACGAGGCCGCGCGCGCCGCCTGGCCGGCCTTCGACCCGGCCCACCCGGACACCGGCACCGAACCCGGTTACGGCCTGCTCAACGCCTTCATCTGCCGCACACCGGGCGTGGTGCGCAGCGCGCATCCGGACGCGAACATGGCGGCCATCGGCGCACGGGCGCACGAATTGATCGGGGCGCACCCGCTGAACGAAGGTTACGGCCCCGGTTCGCCGCTGGCGCGCTTCGTGGCGGTGGGTGGCAAGGTGCTGCTGCTCGGTGCGCCACTGGACGCGGTGACGGTGCTGCACCACGCCGAGACGCTGGCGAACATCCCGGGCAAGCGCCGCGTGCGCTACCAGCAGCCGGTGCTCGACGAGCAGGGCCACAAGGTCTGGCGCACCGCCGAGGAGTTCGACACCAACGGCATCCTGGACTGTTTCGCCGAAGACGGCGCCATGGATTCGGTGGAGACGGTGGCGCGGGCCTGTGTGGCCGGGGGCCGCCACCGCACGGGGCGCGTCGGTCGGGCCGACTGCCATCTGCTCGACGCGCGGGAGCTGGTGCGTTTCGGCGTCGACTGGCTCGAGGAGCGTTTCGGCACGGCCGGGCGTTGAGCCGCGGCGTCGGCGGCCTTGCCGCTGGCACAAATCGACAAACTTTCCCACGGGCGCGCGCCTACGATTTTGAATCGATGACTGCGCCTGCCCATCTGAATCCGCTGCCCTCCGCGTCCCCCACACCACCAGAAGGCGGCAGCACCCTCCAGCGGCTGCGGGCGGCCCGGTTGCGCCCCACCATGGCGCGCATCGCGGTGCTGCAGGCCGTCGAGGCGGCGGCCAACGGCATCTCCGCCGAAGAGTTGTTCCGGCAACTCGGTGCCAGCGGTGCGAAGGCCAGCATCAGCACGGTGTACCGCGTCATCCATGAAATGGAGCAGTCCAGCCTCGTGCTGCGGGAGTGGGACGCCAGGGGCACGGCGATCTACCGCCTGAGGCCCGCGCGAAAGTCCGCACGCCTGCGCCTGCTGTGCGCGGAATGCGGCCATGGCTTCAATCTGGTGGATGCCGCCCTGCATGCGCACCTGCTGGCGGCGGCGCGGCGCGCCGGCATGGAGCCCGGGGACTCCGTGCTCACGGTGCGCCTGGACCTCGGCGGATGCCATAACCACGGCGCCGAGTGAACTATCACAATGATAATCATACTCATTTACACTATCACTTTGCACCCAGGCAGCCACAAGCCACCCAGCGGTTTTCCTGCGCCCAGCGCTATCAATTTTTCCCTCATCGTTCGTCTTAAGGAAACCATGAACAAAGCCAACCACTTCGTTCTGTCCAGAACGGCAGCCGCCCTTGCGCTGACGCTGACCCTGGCAGCCTGCGCCACCTCGACCTTTGAAACCCCGGACGCCAGTTTCAAGGGCCGGGTCAACGTCGTGGAAACGCCCCTGGTCGTCGCCGGCACCGAGGTCAAGCTCGCCGGGCGCGACTTCAAGCCCGGCCAGCAGGTCACCCTCTCGTACGGCAACACCCCCCTCACCTCCAGCCCCGCCACCGTGGGCGAGGACGGCACCTTCCGCACCCAGTTCAAGGTGCCGGCGTCCGCTGAAGTGGGCAGCCACTCGCTGGTGGTGAATGCCACCAAGCCGGCCGCCGCCCTGGTGGTGCCGCTCAAGGTCTCGCCGAACCTGCCGCTGTCGGGTGAAGCCGGCTTCGAGCTCAAGAGTGCCAAGCTGCCCAACGGCCTGTACCAGGCCGCCTACAGCGCGAAGAACGACCGCGTGTTCGTGACCGCCGCGTCCGGCCGCCCGCCCATCACGGCGACCGAACTCGTGAAGGTCAACCCGCAGACGCTGGCGGTTGAAGCGCGCGCCGTGCCGACCGCCGCCCCGGCCCAGGCACCCCGTGCAGCCGCTCCCGGCGCCGCCCCCGCCGCCCCGCGCGACCCGGGTCTGTACGCTGTCTACGGCGTCGGCGTGGACGATGCCAACGGCACCGTCTGGGTCACCAACACCCGCCAGAACACCGTCGCCGTGTACAGCCAGGCCGACCTGAAGCTGATCAAGCAGTTCGAGCCGGGCGCCGCGCCGCACGCGCGCGACGTGCTGATCGACACGAAGAACGGCAAGGCCTATGTGTCGACCGTGAGCAAGGACATCGTGGTGTTCGACACCAAAACCCTGACGCAGCAGAAGAGCATCACCGTCAACACCAGCGTGGCCGCCGGCCCCGGCCAGGGCGGTGAAGACCGTGGCTTCAACACCATGAGCCTCGCGCTGGATGCCGCCAACAGCAAGCTGTACACCGTGAGCATGGCCACCAACGAAGCCGCCGTGATCGACACCCGCACCGACAAGGTCGAGAAGGTGTTCGAGCTGGCTGGCGCCAAGTCGGCCTCCGGCGTCGATTTCGACCCCAGGACCCAGCGCCTGCTGGTCGCCTCGCAGGGCTCTGACAACCTGCTGATCGTCGACGTCGCCACCGGCAAGGTGCTGCACGACGTGAAGGTCGGCGCCGGCGCGCTCAACGTCGCGTTCGACCCGGTGAAGGCCCTGGCCTACGTGAACAACCGTGGCGCGGACACCATCACCGTGGTGGACCTCAACGGCAAGATCGTGGCCAACCTGCCCGGCGGCAGCTTCCCCAACCATGCCGTGATCGACGGCAAGGGCGGCGTGTTCTCGGTGAACAAGGCGCGTGGCGCCAACGACCCCAAGGGTGATCACATCGCGTACATCAAGCCGCGCTGATCGATGAACCACTGACGCACATGTCGCGCCGTGAGAGCCAGGGGCTCCACGGCGCGACAGTGCATTTCCAGACACACGTTTTCCCATGCACACCCTCACGCGTTTCTCTTCGGCCCTCGGCCTGGCCCTCGCCGCTGCGGTCTTCTCCCCTCTGCTGGCCGCCCAGCCGCTCCCGCAGGGCTGGCAACAGGTCGCCGGTCAGCCGACCATCAAGGCCGTCAAGGCAACGCCGCGCCTGCCCGCATCGGCCGTGTCCGACGACGGCGCCACGGTGAAGGTGACCGATGTCTCGAAGGTCATCGCCGGCGGCGACGACGTGATCGACATCATGGAAGCGCTCGGCCTGGGCGACCGCGTGTTTGCCGCGCCCGACAGCGCCGTGACCGAAGCGGGCCGCAAGGCGCCGCGCCATTTCCTGTTCAACCGCACCACCGGTGCCGAAGGTGTGCTGAGCCTGGACGGCACGCTGTTCCTGGGCAACAGCCTGCGCCGCCACGGCAAGCTGTCCGAAACCCTGCGCGCCACCGCGCTGCCCGCCGTCGTGGTCGACGACCTGCAGCCCGCCCCGCAGAAGATCCGCAAGGTCGCCGCCGTGTTCGGCCTGGCCACCGAAGGCGACACGCTCGCCAAGAGCGTGCAGCAACAACTCGACGAGGCCGCCGCCATCGGCAAGCCGCTGAACAAACGCGCCCGCGTGATCCACGTCTCCGCCACCGGCGGCGGCGGCAAGCCCACCGTGGGCGGCAAGGACACCGCCGCGGCCCAGCTCATCCGCCTTGCGGGTGGCATCAACATCGGCGACACCGCCAACACGCCCGACTACTCCGCTCTGAGCAACGAAGGCGTGGTGGCCGCCATGCCCGATGTGGTGCTGATCACCCGCAGTGACCTTGAGCTCTTCGGCGGCGAAGCCGGCCTGTGGCGCAACTACCCGACGCTGAAACAGACACCGGCCGGCCAGGCCAACCGCGTCTGGGTCATGCCCGACGCGCAGCTCAAGATCGTGGGCAGCCAGTCGGGCACCGGCGCCATCGCGCTCGCCCAGGCCCTCAAGGCATTCGCCGCCAGCGCCAAGTGAACACCGCCGTCCACACCACCCTGCACACCGGGGTGCGTCGCCCCAGCGGCCCATTGCTGCTGCTGGTGCTGGCGGCCTGCCTGCTGGCCGCCATCGTCCTGTCCTTCGGCATCGGCCCGCTCAAGGTCGCGCCCGGCGACGTGCTGCGCATCGTGTTCGCTCGCTTCGGCCTGGCCGACGCAGAGGGCCTGAGCCCGCGCGACATGGCCGTGGTCTGGAACCTGCGCATCCCGCGCGCGCTGATGGGCGCGCTGGTGGGCGCCGCGCTCGCGCTGGCGGGTGCCGGCCTGCAGGGCCTGTTCGGCAACCCGCTCGCCGACCCCGGCGTGGTCGGCGTGAGCCAGGGCGCGGCCCTGGGCGCGGTGGCCGCCATCGTGCTCGGCGCCACCGCGCTGGGCGAGTGGACCGTTCCCGCGGCGGCCTTCGTCGGTGGCCTCGTGTCCACCACCCTCATCTACCTGCTGGCCCGGCCCGGGCACGGCAACGGCACGATCACGCTGCTGCTGGTGGGCATCGCCATCGGCGCGGCCTGCTCCGCCGTGATCGGCTTCTTCACCTACCGCGCCAGCACCACGCAGCTGCAGTCGCTGGTGTTCTGGCAGATGGGCTCGCTCGGCTCGGCAGACTGGTCCGACCTGGGCGCCGCGCTGCCGGTCTTCCTTGTCGGCCTGGCCGGCATGCTGATGCTGGCCACGCCACTGGACATGCTCGCGCTGGGCGAGCGGCAGGCCCAGCACATCGGCCTGGACGTGAAACGCACCCGCGCGATGCTGGTGATGTTCTCTGCGCTGCTGGTCGGCGCCGCGGTGGCCTTCGCGGGCACCATCGGCTTCGTCGGCCTGGTCATCCCGCACATCGTGCGCCTGCTCGCCGGCCCGCGCCACCGGTGGCTGCTGCCGCTCTCGGCCCTGGCCGGCGCCACGCTGATCGTGGTGGCCGACACCGCCGCGCGCACGCTCGACCCACCGTCCGAGATTCCGCTCGGCCTGTTCTCGGCCGCCATCGGCGCGCCTTTCTTCCTGTGGCTGGTGCTGCGGCAACGGCCCGGAGGCGCGCGATGAACGCGGCTGCGCCCCTGCTCGCCCTGCGCGACGCCTGCTTCGCCGTCAACGGCCAGATGCTGGTCGACAGCGTGTCGCTGGACTTCCAGCCCGGCACACTCACCGCGCTGGTCGGACCCAACGGCGCGGGCAAATCGACCCTGCTCTCGCTCATCGCCGCTGACCACGCGCCCACGCGCGGCAGCGTCACGCTGCAGGACCGCCCGATGGGCGACTGGCGCGTGCGCGAGCTGGCCCGCGTGCGCTCGGTGCTGCCGCAGGACCACGCGGTGCGCTTCGCCTTCAGCGTGCGCGAGGTGGTGGCCATGGGCCGCCTGCCGCACCCGCCCGACCCGGCGCGCGACGAGGCCATCGTCAACACCGCACTGGCCGATGCCGACGTGACCCACCTGGCGCAGCGCGACGTGCAGTCGCTCTCCGGTGGCGAAGCCGCGCGCACCGGTTTCGCCCGCGTGCTCACGCAGCAGACGCCGCTGGTGCTGCTCGACGAACCCACCGCGGCGCTGGACCTGAAACACCAGGAAGCGCTGATGCGCAGCGTGCAGGCGCTCACGCGCTCGGGCACCTGCGTCATCGCCGTGCTGCACGACCTCAACCTCGCCGCCGCCTACGCCGACCGCATCGTGATGCTCAGCGGTGGCCGCGTGGCGGGCGACGGCACGCCGCGCGACGTGTTCACGCGCGAGCGCATCGAACAGATCTACGGCCAGACCGTCACCGTCATCCCGCACCCGACCCGCCCCATCCCCCTGATCGTCACCACCGACCCATGATGCCAACCCACTCCCCCGACCACCTGCCCCGCCGCCGCCTGCTGCTCGCGATTGCCGCGGGCACGGCGCTCGCCGGCTGCGCCAGCACGCCCAAGCCCATGACGTCCGATCTCACCGCCCTGCCGCTGCCGCCGATCAACCAGGACCTGTCCGCCTATTCGCTGACGCGGCCGGTCGGCCCCACCGTCGCGGACCGCGAATCCGCGCACTACCGCTTCGAGCGCTTCGGCCTCGCCTCGGTGGACGGCAAGCGCCGCTACCGCGTGCAGCTCGCCATTCCGAAAGCCGCAGCGCCCGCGGCCGGCTATCCGCTGTTGGTGATGCTCGACGGCAACGCCGCGTTCGGCTCGCTCACCGACGAACAGCTCACGCTGCTGGCCACCAACGGCCGGCCGCTGGCGATCGCCGCGCTGGGCTATGAGACCGACCTGGGTGTCGACGTCGAGGCCCGCTCGTTCGACTACACGCCCGCCGTGCCCGGCGAGAACCCGACCTGGGACGACCAGGCCCGCAACCGCCTCGGTGGCGGTGCCGACCTGTTCCTCGACCTGCTGGAGCAGAAGATGCTGCCCGAGATCCGCCGCCGTGTGCCGAGCGACGCCGCGCGCACCACGCTCTGGGGCCATTCCTATGGCGGCCTGCTCGGCCTGTACACGCTGTTCACGCGGCCGCAGCTGTTCCCGCGCTACGCCGTCGCCGACCCTTCGCTGTGGTGGCACGACGGCTTCATCCTCGACGCGGAAACCAGCGCGAAATCGCTGCCCTGGGGCCGCCGCACCGAACTGCTGGTGATGGCCGGCAGCGCCGGCCTGGAAGTGCAGAACGAAACGCGCGCCCTGCGCCCCGGTCTGGACCCGGCGGTGGTGCTGGCCGCGCGCGAGCGCCGCCGCGCCGTGCCGCCAGACGCCACGCCCCGCCTGGCCGAACGCCAGGGCGCACGCCGCGGCATCACCATGACCTGGAAGCCGTTCCCCGGCATCAGCCACGGCCCGATGCGGCCCACCTCCATTCCGCCGACGCTGGAGTTCGCCGCCCGATGAGCGACACCGCCGCCGCGCCCGCCGTGCAGCCGTTCAACATGCTGCCTCTGGCCTTCGCCGCGCTCACCGGCACGATGGCCATGATGGCCTACGTCGCCGTGATCGGCCCGGTGGTGCGCCGGCTCGGCCTGCCCGAGTGGGTGGCGGGGCTCTCGGTCACGGCCGGTGGCGTGTGCTGGATGCTGCTCGCGCGCTGGTGGGGCGGCGTGAGCGACCGCCATGGCCGCAAGCCCGTGCTGCTGACCGGCCTGGCCGTCTTCGCGCTGGTGTACGGCGCGCTGGCGTTCGGTGTGGACATGGCCTTGCGCGGCCACCTCGCGCCGGTGGCCATCATCGCGCTGCTGATCGTGACGCGTTCGCTGGTCGGCGCCTTCTACGCCGCCGTGCCGCCCACGGCGGCCGCCACCATCGCAGACCACACGCCGCCGCAGCTGCGCGCATCCAGCATGGCCCGGCTCGGCACCGCCAACGCGCTCGGCATGGTGGCCGGCCCGGCCGCCGCCGGCTGGCTCGCCACGCGCGACCTGGGCGTGGCGCTGTACGCGGCCGCCGTGCTGCCGGTGCTGGCCCTGCTTGTCATCGGCTTCGCGCTGCCGCACCACGCGCCCCGCCACGCCATGCCCGGGGGAAAGAAACCCGGCCCCGCGTTGCGCCTGCTCGACCCGCGCCTGCGCCTGGCCTGCGTGACCGCCTTCCTCGCCATGACCTCGGTCGCCATCGCCCAGGTGCTGGTGGGCTTCTTCGCCATCGACCGCCTCGGGCTCAGCGAGCAGGCCGGTGCCCGCGTCGCCGGCCTCTCGCTCACCGCCGTGGGCGTGTCGCTGATCGTCTCGCAGCAATTCGTCATGCGCCTCAAGGGCGTTCACCCCACGCTCTGGATCTGGATCGGTGCGCTGATCGCCGGCCTGGGCTTCGGCAGCGTGCTGTTCGCCTACAGCCAGACCGCGATCCTCGCCGCCTACGGCGTGGCCGCTTTCGGCATGGGCCTGGTCTTCCCCACCTTCCAGGCCATGGCCGCGAACGCCGTGGAGCCGCACGAGCAAGGCGCTGCCGCCGGTGTGCTCTCCGCCGCGCAGGGCCTGGGCATGGTGCTGGGGCCACTGGCCGGCACCCTGCTCTACCACGTCACCCCCGCGCTGCCGTACCTGCTGGTCGGCGGCGCCCTGATCGCGCTGAGCGCGCACACCGCCACGCGCCGCCGCGCAGCGGCGCACTGACATGTTCACGACCGTCCACACCCCCTCCTCCCCGGCCGACGCCGCGCCGGCCTGCGACGCGCTGCTCGCGCGCTTCCAGCCGGGCGACAGCCTCTTCGCCTCACCCTCCGGCACCCTGCTCGGCCAGGGCATCGCCTGTGCGCTCGCGCCCAGCGCCGCACGCCCCACCACGCGGGCCGCCGCCGGCCGCCTGCTGCAGGAGCAGATGCAGGCGCTGCTGCTGGAAGCGCGGAACGCGCACGGCATCGTGCGCCCGGTGGCGATCGGGGCCATTCCCTTCGACGTGCGGCGCCCCGCGCGCCTGGCCGTGCCGCGCACCCTGCACCGGGGCCAGGCGCCGCAGGCCGGCGACGCACTGGCCGCGCCCCTGGAACTCCAGGCCGAACGCGCCACGCCCAGCCCGGACCCTGCCGTCTACGAAGCGGCGGTGGCCGATGCGCTCCACCGCTTCCAGCGCGGCGAACTCGACAAGGTGGTGCTGGCCCGCGCGCTGGACCTGCAACTCGACCGCGCGCCCGACCAGCGCGCCCTGCTCGCCCGCCTCGCCCGCAAGAACCTGAACGGCTACACCTTCGCGATCGCGCTGCCCACCAGCGACGGCGCCACGGACGAGCCCGCGGCCTTTGTCGGCGCCACCCCCGAGCTGCTGGTGCGGCGCATCGGCACGCGCCTGGTGGTCAACCCGCTGGCCGGTTCCGCCGCGCGCCGCGCCCTGCCCGACGAAGACAGCCAGGCCGGTCAGCGCCTGCTGGCATCGGCCAAGGACCGGCGCGAACACGCCGTGGTGATCGACGCCGTGGTGCAGGCCCTGCGCCCGCTGTGCCGCACGCTGGAAGTGCCCGAAGGCCCCTCGCTGCTCGCCACCGACGCGCTGTGGCACCTCTCCACCGTGCTCACCGGCGAACTCGCCGACCCGCTCACCACCTCGCTGGACCTCGCCATCGCGCTGCACCCGACACCGGCCGTCTGCGGCCAGCCCGTGGACCGCGCGTTCTCGGTCATCGAAGCGCTGGAGCCGGTCGACCGAGGCCTGTTCGCGGGCTTCGTCGGCTGGTGCGACGCACAGGGCGATGGCGAGTGGGCGGTGAGCCTGCGCTGCGCCGAACTGCGTGGGCGCTCGCTGCGGCTGCACGCCGGCGCCGGCATCGTGCCCGGCTCCGACCCGCGCAGCGAAAGCCAGGAAACCGGCACCAAGTTCCGCACCATGCTCAGCGCGCTGGGCCTGGCGTCCTCGGTGGACTGAGACACCCTTTTTTTTCTGAATCGTTTCATGAGCATCCCTGCCATCACGCCCTACGCCATGCCCGTTGATCCGGTGAACAACCGCGTCGCCTGGCAACCCGACCCGCGCCGTGCCGCCCTGCTGGTGCACGACATGCAGGCCTACTTCCTCAACAAGTTCGACCGCACGCAATCGCCGGTGCCCGAGCTCGTGGCCAACGCCGTGGCCCTGCGCGACAGCTGCGCGGCCGCCGGCGTGCCGGTGTTCTACACGGCGCAGCCGCAGCAGCAGCCCGCGGGCGACCGAGCGCTGCTCAACGACTTCTGGGGCCCGGGCCTCACCGACCCCCGCTTCCAGGCCGAGCAGCCCGTCATCGACGAGCTCGCGCCACGCGCGGGCGACGTGGTGCTGACCAAGTGGCGCTACAGCGCCTTCCAGCGCTCCGATCTCGCCGAGCAACTGCGTGCGATCGGCCGCGACCAGCTCATCGTCTGCGGCATCTACGCGCACATCGGCTGCATGGCCACCGCGCTCGAAGCCTTCATGCGCGACGTCCAGCCCTTCCTCGTCATCGACGCGGTGGCCGACTTTTCGCTCGCCGAGCACCGCATGGCGGTCGACTACGTGTCGCGCCGCTGCGGCGCGAGCCTCACGCTCGCGCAGGTGCAGGCCGCGCTGAAAGGCGGCAAGGCATGAGCGCCCCAGCACCGTCGGAATTCCAGGACCGCCACGTGCTGATCACTGGCGCGGCCGGCGGCATCGGCCGGGCGCTCGCGCTGCAGCTGCTGAACGGCGGCGCACGCGTGACCGCGCTCGACCAGGACGCGTCCGGCCTCGAGGGCCTGCGCACCGACGCCGGCGATGCCGCGCCGCAGCTGCTCACGCGCACGGTGGACGTGAGCGATTCGAACGCGGTCAACGCCGCCGTCGTGGCGGGCGAACAGGCGCACGGCCCGATCGACCACCTCGCCTGCGTGGCCGGCGTGCTGCAGATGGGCCGCGTGACCGAACTGACCGACGACCAGTGGTCGCGCACCATGGCCATCAACATGGGTGGCGTGTTCAACACCAACCGCGCCGTGGCGCGCGGCATGGTCGAACGCCAGCGCGGCTCCATCGTCAACGTCAGCTCCAACGCCGCCACCGCACCGCGCGCGGCCATGAGCGCCTACGCGGCCTCCAAGGCGGCGGTCACGCAGTTCAGCCGCTGCCTGGCACTCGAACTGGCCGAACACGGCGTGCGCTGCAACACCGTTTCGCCCGGCTCCACCGACACCGAGATGCAACGCGCCATGTGGCGCCAGGGTTCCTCGCGCGAGACCGTGATCCAGGGCGACGCCAGGGCCTTCCGCCTCGGCATTCCGCTGCGCAAGATCGCCACGCCCGACGACATCGTCGAGTCGATCCTGTTCCTGCTGTCGGACCGCGCCGGCCACATCACCCTGCACGACCTGCGCGTGGACGGCGGCGCCACGCTCGACCAGTGACACCTCACGTGAACCAGGACATGACGACCCCACCACTGCTCCCACTCCGCCAGACCTGGCCCGACGAGTTCGTCGCGCGCTACCGCGCGGCCGGTTACTGGCGCGGCGAAACCTTCCCGGCCTTCCTGCGCGAACGCGCCGCGCGCTTCGGCGAGCGCACCGCCATCGTCGACCAGGACCAGCGCTGGACTTACGCCCAGTTGCTTGAACGCGCCGAGACCATCGCCGCCGGCCTGCTCGCCCTCGGCCTGCAGCGCGGCGACCGCGTGGTGATCCAGATCGGCAACGTGGCCGAGTTCTATGGCGTGGCCTTCGGGCTGTTCATCGCCGGCCTGGTGCCGGTGTACGCGCTGCCCGCGCACCGCATCACGGAAATCGGCCACTTCGTGCGCAAGTCGCAGGCCGCGGCCTACGTGGCCCTGCAGCAGTACGACAACTTCGACTACCGCACGCTCGCGCGCGAACTGCAGGCGCAGGAGCCTGGCGTGAAACACGTCGTGATCGTGGGCGAGGACGCCGCCGAATTCACGCCGCTGCACGGCTTCCAGCCGAACCCGGCCCTGCTGCCCACGGAGAACCCGGACCCGCAGTCGGTCGCGTTCCTGCAGATCTCGGGCGGCAGCACCGGCCTGTCCAAGCTGATCCCGCGCACGCACGACGACTACATCTACAGCTTTCGCGCAAGCAATGAGATCTGCGGCATCACCGACGACAGCCGCTACATGATCGCGCTGCCCGCGGCCCACAACTTTCCGATGAGCTCGCCCGGCGCGATGGGCGTGCTGTACGCCGGCGGCACCGTGGTGCTGGCGCGCTCCACCGTGCCCGAGAAGGCCTTCGAGGTGATCGAGCGCGAGCGCGTGACCGACCTCGGCCTGGTGCCGCCGCTGGCCCTGCTGTGGGCGCAGGCCGCGCTGCAGACCGAACGCAAGCTCTCCAGCCTGCGCGTGCTGCAGGTCGGCGGCGCCAAGCTCACCACCGAGGCGGCGCGTCGCGTCATCGCTGGCTTCAGGTGCCAGCTGCAACAGGTCTTCGGCATGGCGGAGGGCCTGGTCAACTACACCCGCCTGGACGACGACGAGGACACCATCCTCAACACGCAGGGCCGCCCCATCAGCCCGGACGACGAGGTGCTGGTGGTGGACGACCAGGGCAACCCCGTGGCGGAAGGCCAGAGCGGTTACCTGCTCACGCGCGGGCCGTACACCATCCGCGGTTATCACAACGACGACGCGGCCAACGCGCGCTCGTTCACCGCCGACGGCTACTACCGCACCGGCGACGTGGTGCAGCGTTCCGCAAAGGGTTACCTGACGGTGCAGGGCCGGGCCAACGACCACATCAACCGTGCCGGCGAAAAGATCTCGGCCGAAGAGGTGGAAGACCACCTGCTCGCGCACCCGCAGGTGTTCGACGCGGCGGTGGTGTCGATCCCCGACGAGTACCTGGGCGAACGCATCTGCGCCTTCATCATCCCGCGCGGCGAGAAGCCGAAAGCGCCCGCGCTCAAGGCCTGGATGCGCGAGCGCGGCCTGGCCGCTTTCAAGATTCCCGATCAGGTCGTCTTCGTCGACGCCTTCGAGATCACCGCCGTCGGCAAGACCAGCCGCAAGGAACTGCGCGCGCGCCTGCGCAACGAGTTCCTGAACAACACCCAGCAGAAGCCCGCACCATGAGCACCACCCACACCCCTTTCACCCTCGAGCGCATGCGCGCCGACGTGGCCCGCGTCATCGGCGAACCGCCCGAGGAGATCGGCCTTGACGACAACCTGATGGACTGGGGCCTGGACTCCATGCGCCTGCTCACCCTGGTCATCGACTGGAACCAGGCCGGGCTCTCGCTCGACATCTCCGAACTGGGCCAGCACACCAGCCTCAACGGCTGGTGGTCGCTCGTGCAGAAGCACCAGGGCCAGGCCTGATCTACCGCGTTTCCGAACCTTCCGAGTGATGCCCGCTGCCGTTGTCGACCCCGTTCCCGTTGATCTCCCCGCCCCGGTCGAGGCCACCGCCGCCTGGCCACTGACCGAGGGGCAGGCCGGCCTCTGGTTCGCGCAGCGCCTCGCGCCGGACAACCCCAGCTTCAACACCGGCCACGTCACCTGGATCAAAGGGCCGCTGGATGTGGCGGCCTTCACCCGCGCCGCGGACCAGGCGGCCCGCGAGGCGCAATCCCTCTCGCTGGTGCTGCGCGAAGGCCCGCAGGGCCCGGTGCAATGGCTGGACGCCTCGCGCAGCCCGCGCCTTGAGCACATCGACCTGAGCCACCACGCCGACCCGAAGGCCGAGGCCCGCGCGCTCATCCAGCGCGACATGCTCACGCCCATCGACCCGGTGAAGGTGCCGCTGGCGCGCCAGTGCCTGTTCGTGCTCGGGCCGCAGTCCTTCGCGTGGTTCCAGCGCGCCCACCACCTCACCAACGACGGCTACGGCATGGCGCTGTGGGGCACGCGCCTGGGTGAGCTGTACACCGGCATGGTGGCCACCCCGCGCGGCCACGAACCGCTGGCACCGCTGCAGGGCGTGATCGACGAGGGCGCGGCGTACCAGACCGGCGAGCGCCGCACCAAGGACGCCGCCTTCTGGCGCGAGACCTTTGCCGACATGCCCGAGGTGGTCGGCATGGCCAGCGGTCGCCCCATCGCCGCCTCCACCTGCCACCGCCTCACGGCGGCCATCGAGCCCGCGCTGTTGCAGCGCCTGCTTTCATGCGCGCAGTCGCTGAAACTGCCCTGGCCCGACGTGCTCACCGCGCTCACCGCCGCCTATGTGCTGCGCATGAGCGGTGCCACACAGTCCGTGGTCGGCGTGCCCTACATGGGCCGCCTCGGCAGCGCCAGCGCGCGCGCCACCGCCACGGTGATGAACGTGCTGCCGCTGCGCGTGAACGCGCCGGACGACATGCCGCTGGCCGACTTCATCCAGGGCGTGGCGCGCGACCAGCTGCGCGCCCGCCGCCACGGCCGCTACCGCAGCGAACAGCTGCGCCGCGACCTCGGCCTGCTCGGCGGGCAGCGCCGCCTGCACGGCCCGCTCATCAATGTGCAACCGTTCTACCGCGCGCTCGAACTGCCCGGCGTGCGGCTCGATCTCGAGATCCTGAGCACGGGCCCGATCGACGACATCACCATCGGTTTCCGTGGCGACGGCGCGCAGCACCTGGACCTGGAGATCGAGGCCAACCCCGACCTCTACACACCCGAGAACGCGCAGGCGCACCAGACACGACTGCTGGGTTTTCTCGCCGCCGCGCTTGATGCCCAGACGCTCGGCGACATCCCACTGGCCAGCCCCGCCGAATCGCAGCGCTACCTGTTCGACGTGAACGCCACCGACCACCCGGTGCCCGACACCACGCTCACGGCCCTGATCGAAGCGCGCATGGCGCAGACGCCGCAGGCCGTGGCGCTGGAGTACGAAGGCCACACCGTCAGCTACGGCGATCTCGAGGCGCGCACGCGCAGCCTGGCCGCCGAGCTGCAGTCGCGCGGCGCGGGCCGCGACACGCTGGTGGCCGTGGCGCTGCCGCGCTCGCTGGAACTGCTGGTCGCGCTGGTGGCCGTGCTGCGCGCCGGTGCGGCCTACCTGCCGCTGGACCTGAGCCACCCGCCCGAACGGCTCGCGCGCATCCTCGCGCTGGCACAACCGGTCTGCGTGCTGGTGCGCGAGGAAGACGCGGCCGTGCTGCCATCGGACTGCGCGCGATTGCATCCGGCCGCCTGGCCCGCACCGTCGAGCGAGGCCACGCTCGGCGCGCGCCCGCAGCCGCAGGACGCCGCCTACGTGATCTACACCTCGGGCTCCACCGGTGAACCCAAAGGCGTGCTGGTGGAACACCGCGCCATCGTGAACCGGCTGGAGTGGATGCGGCAGCACTACGGCTTCGACGCGTCCGACCGCATCCTGCAGAAAACGCCGGCCACCTTCGACGTGTCGGTGTGGGAGTTCTTCCTGCCGCTGATCACCGGCTGCACGCTGGTGATCGCACCGCCCGAGGCGCACCGCGACCCGGTCTGGTTGGCGCGCCTCTTCCGCGAGCGCGAGGTCGGCACCTGCCACTTCGTGCCCTCCATGCTGGCCGCCTTCCTCGGCACACCGGGCGCGCGCGGCCTGCGCATGCGCCGCGTCTTCTGCAGCGGCGAAGAGCTGAGCGCCCCGCTGCGCGACCAGTTCCACGCCACGGTGCAGGGCGAACTGCACAACCTCTACGGCCCGACCGAAACCGCCGTGGACGTGAGCTACTGGCCCGCCGACGCGCAGGACCGCAGCAGCCCGCTGCCGATCGGTTTCCCGGTGTGGAACACGCGCCTGTACGTGCTCGACGCGCGCATGCGCACGCTGCCGCCGGGCGTGAGCGGCGACCTGTACCTCGGCGGCGTGCAGCTCGCGCGCGGCTACCTCGGGCGCGACGATCTCACCGCCGAACGCTTCCTGCCCGACCCGCACCGTCCCGGCGAACGCATCTACAGGACGGGCGACCTGGCCCGCTGGCGCGAAGACGGCGCGGTGGTGTACCTGGGCCGCAGCGACCACCAGATCAAGCTGCGCGGCCTGCGCATCGAACTGGGCGACATCGAGGCCGCGATGAGCGGCTCGGGCCTGGTCGAACGTGCCGCCGTCATCGTGCGCGAGGACCTGCCCAGCGAGAAACGCCTGGTGGCCTACGTGCAGCCCGGCACCGGCTACAGCGACAAGGCGCTGCGCGCGCACGTGGGCACGCAGGTGCCCGACTACATGGTGCCCGCCGCCTTCGTCACGCTCGACGACTGGCCCGTCACCAGCAACGGCAAGCTTGACCGCGGCCGCCTGCCCGCGCCGCGTTTCGAGGCCGCGCAGGGCGAAGCGCCGCGCACGCCCACCGAGATCGCGCTCGCGCAGCTGCTGATCGAGGTGCTCGACCTGCCGGCGGACACCGCCCTCAGCGTCGACAGCGACTTCTTCAACCTCGGTGGCGACTCGCTGCGCGCGGTGCAGCTGCTCGCCCACATCCAGAACCGCTGGCGGCGCGACCCGGGCCTGGGCACCCTGTTCTCCACTCCCACACTCGGCGCACTGGCCGCAGCCATCGATTCGGAAGAGGTGCGCTTCGACAGCGGCCTGGCGCCCGTGCTGCCACTGGTGCTCGGCGAGCCCACGCTGCCCATGCTGTTCGTGGTGCACCCGGCCGGCGGCATCGTCTGGGGTTACCGCCACCTGGCGCGCGCGCTGGCCGATGCCGGGTCGGGCAGGAAGCGCAGCGTCTACGGCCTGCAATCGCCCGCGCTCGATCCGGACGCGCCCCTGCCGCACAGCATCGACGAGCTCGCACAGCAGTACGTGCAGCGCATCCTCGAACTGCAGCCGCGCGGGCCGATCCACCTGCTCGGCTGGTCGGTCGGCGGCATCATCGCGCAGGCCATGGCGGTCGAGCTGCAGTCACGCGAGCGTGAGGTGGGCCTGGTGGCGCTGCTCGACGCCTACCCCGCGGACGTGTGGCGCGCCGAACCCGAGCCCACACCGCTGCAGGCGCTGCGCGCGCTGCTCGCCATTGCCGGCCACGACCCCGAAGGCCATCCGGAACTCACCACGCGCGAGGCCGTCATCGATTTCCTGCGCGAAGGCGACACCGCGCTCGGCCACCTGCCGGTGCGCGCGCTCGAAGGCGTGGTGCGCGTGGTCACCGACACCAACCGCCTGATCCGCGAACACCACCACCGGCGCTTCGACGGCACGCTCACCCACGTGCGCGCCGCGAACGACCACGCCACCAAGCCGCAGTTGCAGGCCGAACGCTGGGTGCCTTACGCCACCGGCATCGACACGCTGGCCTACCCGCTGCTGCACGCCGAGATGACCAGCGAGGCGGCCACCCACCTCATGGCGCCCGCGCTGCTGCAGCGCATGAAAAAGGGCTGAGGTGCGGTCAGGCCGGCCCCAGCCACTTCTGCACGAGGCGCACGAAGAAGCTCGCGCCCAGCGGCAGCAGGTCGTCGTTGAAGTCGTAGCTGGGGTTGTGCACCACGCAGGGGCCGGCGCCGTGCCCGGGGTCGCGGTGGTCGCCATCGCCGTTGCCGATGAAGGCGTAGCAGCCCGGCACCTGTTCCAGCATGAAAGAGAAATCTTCGGCGGCCATGATGGGCGTCTGCGTCACCACCTGCGAGGCGGGCAGCATTTCGCCCAGCACCTGGCGCACGAAGGCGGTCTCGGCCTCGTGGTTGATGGTGGAGGGGTAGTTGCGCTGGAACACGAAGTCGTGTTCGGCGCCAAACATCGCGCAGGCGGCACCCACGATCTCGCCCATGCGCCGCTCGATCAGGTCCAGCGTCTCGGCGGTGTAGGCGCGCACCGAGCCGCGGATCTCGCAGCTGTCCGGAATCACATTGGGCACGTCGCCCGCGTGGATCATGGTGATGGACACCACCGCCGTCTCCAGCGGCTTCTTGCTGCGCGTCACGATGGTCTGGATGGCCGGCAGGATCTGGCTGGCCACGGCGATCGGATCGACCGACAGGTGCGGAAATGCCGCGTGGCCGCCCTTGCCGCGAATGGTGATGCGGAACTCGTTGTTCGACGCCAGCACCGGCCCCGGCGATGCCGCGATCGAGCCCACCGGAATGCCCGGCATGTTGTGCATGCCGAACACCGCGTCCATCGGAAACTTCTCGAACAGGCCGTCGCGCATCATCTCGCGCGCACCGCCACCGTGTTCCTCGGCGGGCTGGAAGATCAGGTAGACCGTGCCATCGAAATCGCGGTGCTGCGCCAGGTACTGCGCGGCGCCGAGCAGCATGGTGGTGTGGCCGTCGTGGCCGCACGCGTGCATCTTGCCGGCGTGCCGGCTGGCGTGTTCGAACTGGTTGTGCTCCTGCATCGGCAGCGCGTCCATGTCGGCGCGCAGCCCGATGGTGCGCGACGAGCTGCCCTGCTTCAGGATGCCGACCACACCGGTGCGGCCCATGCCGCGGTGGATGGGAATGCCCCAATCCGTGAGCAGCTTCGCCACCAGGTCCGAGGTGCGCGTTTCCTCGAACGCGAGTTCGGGGTGGGCGTGGATGTCGCGCCGCACGGTCTGCAGCCAGGCCGCCTGGCCCACGATGTCGTCGATGAGTTTCATGATGTCAATTGGGTTTGAGGTCCAGCTTCTGCAGCACGGGGGTCCACAGCGCGCGGTCCTGCGCGATGCGCTGCGCGAAGGCGGCGGGCGAGGCATGGTACGGCAGCGAGCCCTGGCTTTCGAACACCTTCTGCACCGCCGGGTCCTGCAGCAGCTGGCCGATCTCGCGGTTGAGCCGCTCGACCACCGTGGCAGGCACACCCGCGTTGGTGACCAGGCCGAGCCACACGGCGCTTTCGAAGCCGTTGTACTTCTTGTCGGCGAAGGTGGGCACGCTGGCAAAGGTCGGGCTCTTCACGCTGGGGCTCACGGCCAGCACGCGCAGGCGGCCGTCCTTCACCATGGGTTCGACCAGCGAGGTGCCGGCCAGGTAGACCTGCGTGTCACCGGCCATCACCGAGGTCAGCGCGTCGGGGCCGGTGCGGAACGGGATGTGCACGATGCGGCTGCCCGACTGTTCCTTGAACAGCTCGAACAGCACGTGCGGCGGGCTGCCGTTGGACGACGAGGCGTAGTTCAGCACGCCGGGCTCCCGCTTCGCCAGGGCCACCAGTTCCTCGACCGATCGCGCCGGCAGCTTCGGGTTGACGACCAGCGCCATCGGGATCAGGGCGATCGGGCTCACCGGCAGCAGGTCCGCCTGCGGGTCATAGGTGAGCTTGGGGAACACGAACGGGTTCCAGACCACGTGCGCGTTGGTCACGATGGCCAGCGTGTGGCCATCGGCCGGTGCGGTCTTGAGCGCCTGCAGCGCCACCAGGCCACCGGCGCCGGGTTTGTTGTCCACCACCACCGGCTGGCCCAGCACCTGCCGCAGCCGCTCGGCCAGGGGTCTGGCGAAGTTGTCCGGCAGGCTGCCGGCGCCACCGTTGACGATCACGGTGATCGTCTTGCTCGGGTAGCCATCGGCGGCCCACAGCGTCGGGGCGACGCCAGCCATCAGTGCCAGGGAGAGCATGCGCCGCAACGCATGCCGACGCAGCCAGGGCAGGGAATTCATTTCGGTTCCTTGGGTCAACGCAGATCAACAACCCCTGGGCAGGGGCTCGCGAAGTCGCAGTTGGCTACGTGCACCCACAAGGCAGCGAGAGACATTGGCTGTTCGACCTTGCAAAGTCTACCGGCTCACCCCTCGCGCAACCCCCACACCCTCTGCTTTTCATCACTTCACGGAAGGTCTTCCACATGCGCCTGAGATATTCATCCGCCCTCGTCGCCCTCATCGGGCTGCCGCCGTTCGCCCACGCCGCCAGCCTCGGCGTGCAGATCGACCTGCCGCGCCTGAACGTGTCCGAATACCACCGGCCCTATGTGGCCACCTGGATCGAACAGGTTGGCGGCGAAGCGACCACCAACCTCGTGGTCTGGCACGACCAGAACATGACCATCGAGGAAGGCGGCAAATGGCTGCGCGAGCTGCGCCAGTGGTGGCGCCGCAGCGGCCGCCAGCTCGAGATGCCGGCCGACGGCATCAGCGGCGCGACCCGCCCGCCGGGCAGCCACCGCCTGCAGTTCAGCGAGGGCAAGGCGCCCCTGCCCCAGCTCAAGCCGGGCAGCTACCGCCTGATCGTGGAAGCCTCGCGCGAGCAGGGCGAACGCGAGGTGCTGACCCTGCCGTTCGACTGGCCACCGACCAAGGCCGCGCAGTCGAAGGCACGCGGCATCACCGAGTTGGGCGAAGTGACGCTGGACCTGAAACCCTGAGTCGAACTCAGTGGAACATCGCGTAGCCCACGCCGATCGCCGCCGCCAGGCCCACCGCGTCGGCGAACAGCGCGCAGGCCAGCGCGTGACGCGCGTGCTGCACGCCCACGCTGCCGAAGTACACGGCGAGCACGTAGAAGGTGGTTTCGGTCGAGCCCTGCACGATGGCCGCGAGCTTGCCGGCGAACGAGTCCACGCCATGCACCTGCATCACGTCGATCATCAGCCCGCGCGCGCCCGCGCCTGACAGCACCTTCATCAGGCCCACCGGCAGCGCGGGCAGGAAGTCGGTGTTCCAGCCCATCGCGGCCACGGCGGCGCCAATGCCCGAGAGCAGGAAGTCCATGCAGCCGGCGGCGCGGAACACGCCGATGGCGATCAGGATGGCGATGAGGTAGGGCACGATCTGGATCGCCACGCCGAAGCCTTCCTTGGCGCCCTCGATGAAGGCGTCGTACACGTTCACGCGCTTCCACGCACCGGCCAGCACGAAGAGCATCACGACAGAGAGGATCACGCCAGCACCGGTGGCACCGGCCACGCGCGCGGCCTCGTCGGCCGGCAGGCGGGCCAGCGCGGTGACCGCCGCCGCGAGCAGCCCGGCCACCGCCAGCACAGGCAGCAGGAAACGCGCGCGCCACAGCGGCAGGCGCTGGCACACCGCCACGGCCAGCACGCCGGCCAGCAGCGAGATGAACGTGACCAGCAGTACCGGCAGGAAGATGTCGGCCGCGTTGAACTCCGCGCCCAGGCCCTGCTTGAGCGCGATGCTCTGGCGGATGGCGATCACCGAGGTCGGGATCAGCGTGAGGCCGGCGGTGTTCATCACCACGAACATGATCTGCGCGTTGCTCGCGGTGCCGGGCGGTTCGGTGTTGAGCGTCTGCAACTCGCGCATGGCCTTGAGGCCCAGCGGCGTGGCGGCGTTGTCCAGCCCGAGCAGGTTGGCCGAGATGTTCATGGTCATCGCGCCCTGCGCCGGGTGGCCCTGCGGCACCGCGGGGAACAGGCGCCGCAATAGCGGCCCCGCCACGCGCGCGAGCAGTTCGATCATGCCGGCGCGCTCGCCCACGCGCATGAGGCCGAGCCACAGCGCCATCACGCCGGCCAGCCCGAGCGAGATCTCGAAGCCCGAGCGCGCACCGTCGAACATGGCGGTCATCAGCGCCTGCAGGATGCCGTGCTCGCCCAGCAGCCAGCGAGCGACGGCGGTGGCGAATGCCACGGTGAAGAAACCGATCCAGACCCAGTTCAGCGCCATGGAGGTCGATGGTACCCGGCCTCAACCGGCGAAAAGGCGCTGCGCCAGCGTGTCGCGTGCGCGCAGGAGCATCGGCAGGAAGGACTCGCGGAACTCGACCATGCTCATGCGTTCCAGGCCGACGGCGATGCTGATCGCGGCCACCACCTGGCCCTGCCGGTCGTGCAGGGGCACGGCCATCGAGCGCACGCCGATCTCCAGCTCGCCCTCGTTGCTGGCGTAGCCTTCCTCGCGGCAGCGCGCCACCAGCTCCAGCACTTTGGGCGCGCTGCAGACCGTCTGCGGCGTGAGCGGCACACGGTTCATGGCGCGAACGCGCGCGGCCGCTTCCTGCGGCGGCAAGCCGGCGAGCAGCACACGGCCCAGCGCAGAGCAGTACGCCGGCAGCCGCGAGCCGATGCCCAGGCCCAGGCTCAGGCTGCGCCGCGCGGTGGAACGCGCGACGATGATCGCGTCGTCGTCCAGCAACTGACCGAGCGATGCCGACTCGCGCGTGCGCTCCGACAGCGCGTCGAGCAGGGGCTGCGCGAGCGAGGGCATGGGGCGCGAAGCCAGGTAGGACTGTGCGACCAGCAGCGAACGCGGCAGCATCCAGAAACGCTTGCCGTCGCTGTCCAGATAGCCCAGCTGTTGCAGGGTCAACAACGAGCGGCGCGCCGAGGCGGGCGACACGTCCGTGAGCCGCGCCACCTCCGACACGGTGAGGCGCGCATGCTGGCGTCCGAAGCAGGTGAGCACGTCCAGCCCCTTCTGCAGAGAGGCCACGAAATTGCGGTCGGGCGCTTTGTCACCCGTCAAGGAATCCACTTCAATTTTGCGCATTGCGCAAATCTAGCTTGTTTGCAGACTGTGCGCCACCGAAACTCTGCGCCTCACAACACCTATCGGAGACCCACGATGTCAATGAAATTCCTGGGCCGCGCCTGCGCGGCGCTGGCGCTCGCTGGCGGCCTGACCGCCAACGCACTGGCCCAATCCCCCGGCACCCTCAAGCTCATCGTGCCTTTCCCGGCAGGCGGCACGGCCGACGTGTTGCCGCGCATCCTGGCCGAGAAGCTGCGGCCGCACTACGCGGGGGGCGTGGTGGTGGAGAACCGCACCGGCGCGGGCGGCAACATCGGCGCCGAGTCGGTGTTCCGTTCGGAGCCCGATGGCCTGACGCTGCTGGCCTCGCCGCCCGGCCCGATCGCGATCAACCACCACCTCTACAAGAAGCTGTCGTTCGACCCGACGCGCTGGGTGCCCGTGACCGTGATGGCCACCGTGCCCAACGTGCTTGCGGTCGCCAGCAAGGTGCCGGCGCAGAACCTCGCGGAGTTCATCGCCTACGTCAAGGCCAACCCGGGCAAGGTGACCTACGCCTCGCAGGGCAATGGCTCCACCTCGCACCTCACCGCGAGCATGTTCATGCAGCTCACCGGAACCGAGATGGTCCATGTGCCGTACCGCGGCACCGCGCCCGCACTGGTCGATCTGGTGGCTGGGCAGGTGGACGTGTTCTTCGACAACCTCAGCTCGTCCGCGCAGTTCCACACCGCGGGCAAGCTGCGCATCCTCGCCGTGGCCGATGCCGAGCGCTCCAGGGTGCTGCCGCAGGTGCCCACCTTCGTGGAGTCGAAGGTGCCCGGCATGCACGCGGTGACCTTCTTCTCGGTGGTGGCGCCACCCGGCACGCCGCCCGCCGTGGCCGCGAACGTGCAGAAGGCACTGGCCGACGCGATGGCCCAGCCCGATGTGAAAGCGCGCTTCGCCGAGCAGGGCGCCGAGCCGCGTGGCTGGTCGACCGAGCGCACCGCCGAATTCATCAAGACCGAATCCGACCGCTGGAACAAGGTCATCAAGAGCGCCAACGTGACGCTGGAGTAACAGGAACCCCCATGCAAGAACAACCGATCCACTGGCGTGGCGACGCGCTGACCCGCATTCCGTACGCGCTCTACAGCGACGCGCAGGTGCCCGAACAGGAGCAGGAAAAGATCTTTCGCGGCAACACCTGGAACTACCTCTGCCTGGACGCGGAATTGCCCGAAGACGGCAGCTACCGCACCACGTTCGCTGGCCACACGCCGGTGGTGGTGGTTCGCGACGGCGAGGACATCTACGCGTTCGAGAACCGCTGCGCCCACCGTGGCGCGCTGATCGCGCTGGAGAAGTCGGGCAAGGCCGAGAACTTCCAGTGCGTGTACCACGCCTGGAGCTACAACCGCCAGGGCGACCTCACCGGTGTGGCGTTCGAGAAGGGCGTGAAGGGCCAGGGCGGCATGCCGCCGCATTTCTGCAAGGAAGAACACGGCCCGCGCAAGCTGCGCATCGCGGTGTTCTGCGGCCTGGTGTTCGGCAGCTTCTCGGACGACGTGCCCGACATCGAGGACTACCTGGGCGAAGAGATCTGCCGGCGCATCGAGCGCGTGATGCACAAGCCGGTGCAGGTCATCGGCCGCTTCACGCAGGCCCTGCCGAACAACTGGAAGCTTTACGTGGAGAACGTGAAGGACAGTTACCACGCCAGCCTGCTCCACCTGTTCTTCACCACCTTCGAACTCAACCGCCTGTCGCAGAAGGGTGGCGTGATCGTGGACGAATCGGGCGGCCACCACGTGAGCTACTCGACCATCGACACCAGCGCGGAAAAGGACTCGTCGTACAAGGACCAGGCCCTGCGCTCGGACAACGACCGCTACCGACTGAAGGACCCCACGCTGCTCGCCGGCTTCAAGGAATACGACGACGACACCACGCTGCAGATCCTGTCGGTGTTTCCCGGCTTCGTGCTGCAGCAGATCCAGAACTGCCTGGCGGTGCGCCAGGTGCTGCCCAAGGGCGTGGAGCGCACCGAGCTGAACTGGACCTACTTCGGCTACACGGACGACACGCCCGAGCAGCGCAAGGTGCGGCTCAAGCAGTCCAACCTGGTCGGCCCGGCCGGCTTCATCTCGATGGAGGACGGTGCCGTGGGCGGCTTCGTGCAGCGCGGCATCGCGGGCGCGAGCAACCTGGAAGCGGTGGTGGAGATGGGTGGTGACAGCACCGGTTCCAGCGACGGCCGTGCCACCGAGACCTCGGTGCGCGGCTTCTGGAAAGCCTACCGCCACCACATGGGAGCCTGAGCATGAGCGACCTGCTTTCCATTGCCGCCTTCAACGCGCGCTACGCCCACGCCATCGACAGCGACGACCTGGAGAACTGGCCGTCGTTCTTCACCGGCGACTGCCACTACCGCATCACCCATGTGGAGAACGAGAAAGAGGGCCTGCCCGCCGGCATCGTGTACGCCGAATCGCGCGCCATGCTGGAAGACCGCATCGCCGCGCTGCGCGAGGCCAACATCTACGAGCGCCAACGCTACCGCCACCTGCTCGGCATGCCGATGGTGACCTCGAGCGATGGCGCGGCCACCACCGCGAGCACGCCTTTCGTGGTGGTGCGCATCATGGCCACCGGCCAGAGCGAGGTGTTCGCCACCGGCGTCTACAACGACCGCTTCGTCACCGAAGGCGATGCCCTGCTGCTGGCCGAGCGCGTGGCCGTGTGCGACAGCACGGTGACCGACACCCTGATGGCCCTGCCGCTGTGACACAGGCCACCGCACCGCGCCGTCTGGCCCTGGCGTCGGGCGACCCCAACGGCATCGGCCCCGAGATCGCCATCAAGGCCCTGGCCGCGCTGGACGATGCCGCGCGCGACCGCATCACGCTGTTCGGCCCGGGCGAGGTGCTGCAGCGCGCCGCGCAGCTGTGCGGCCAGGCCGCGCTGTGGCCGCAACTGCGGCACGTCGAAGCGGGCACGCTGGACGCGGCGCACGCCGTGCCCGGCCGCATCGACGCCGCCGCCGGCGCCTCCACCGTGGCCAGCGCCACCGCCGCGCTGCAGGCCTGCCGCGCCGGCACGTTCGACGCCGTCATCGCCTGCCCGCACCACGAGACCGCGATCCACCAGGCCGGCATTGCGTTCAGCGGTTACCCCTCGCTGGTGGCGCGCGTCTGCGGCGTGCCGGAAGACGAGGTGTTCATGCTGCTGATAGGCGGCGGCCTGCGCATCCTGCACGCGACGCTGCACGAGAGCGTGCCCACCGCGCTTGGCCGCATGACGCCGGATCTGGTGCTGAACGCGGTGTACGCCGGCGTGCGCGCCTGCGAGGCGCTGGGCGTGCATCGGCCGCGCATCGGCCTGTTCGGCATCAACCCGCACGCTTCCGAGGGCACGCTGTTCGGCCTGGAAGACCAGCGCATCACCGTGCCCGCCGCGCAGGCCTTGCGCGCCGCGGGGCTGGACGTCGAAGGCCCGCAAGGCGCCGACGTGATGCTCTCGCAGCGCCGGCACGACCTCTACATCGCGATGTTCCACGACCAGGGCCACATCCCCATCAAGCTGCTCGCGCCGAACGCGGCCAGTGCGCTGAGCATCGGCGCCGACGCGCTGCTCTCCAGCGTGGGGCACGGCAGCGCCATGGACATTGCGGGGCGCGGCATTGCCGACCCCACCGCCCTGCTGCGCACCATCGCGCTGCTCGGCGGCACGACACCCATTTCCTCCCCATGAGCCACCAGATCTCCATCGAAGCGAGCGACGTGTCGTTCGCCTGCGAGCCCAACCAGAGCGTGCTCGACGCCGCGCTCAAGGCCGGCATCGACCTGCCCTACTCCTGCCGCAAGGGCGTCTGCGGCAACTGCGTGGGCGCCATCGCGCAGGGCGAGGTCGCCGGTGTCGGCGGCGCGGCCATCACCAACGAGGCCTGCGCACCCGGCCAGGTGCTGTACTGCATGTGCGCCCCGGCCAGCGACGTGGTGCTGCGCCCGGTCTCGTGGAAGCGGCTGGACCCGTCGGCGCGCAAGACCTTCAAGGCGAAGGTGCACAGCAACCAGCTGGCCGCGCCCGACGTGTCGGTGCTGCGCCTGCGCCTGCCCACCGGCCAGCGCGCCAAATTTCAGGCCGGCCAGTACCTGCAGATCCTGCTGGAAGACGGCAGCGCGCGCTGCTATTCCATGGCCAACCCGCCGCAGGAGAACGACGGCGCGACGCTGCACATCCGCCACGTTCCGGGCGGCATCTTCAGCCAGCGCGTGACGCAGCTGGCACCGGGCGACGTGCTCGACATCGAGCTCGCGTTCGGCCACATCGAACTCGCGGCGGACGACACGCGCCCCATCGTGTTCGTCGCGGGCGGCACCGGCTTCGCACCAGTGAAGTCGCTGCTGGACGACATGCTCAAGCGGCGCGTGCAGCGCGACATCACGCTCATCTGGGGCGCGCGCGATCCGGCCGGCCTCTACATGCCGGCGGCGGTCGAGCGCTGGCAGAAGCAGTGGCCGGGCTTCCGCTACCTGCCCGCGCTGAGCGACGTGCCGGCCAGCGAAGCCGGTGGTGCTTTCACCGGCCGCGTGGACGAGGCGCTGAAGGCGAACTTCGCCGACCTGGCCGGGCACATCGTGTACTGCTGCGGCTCGCCGCCCATGGTGTCCGCCGTGCGCGCCGCCGCGGCCGAACGGGGCCTGGACCCCGCCGACTTCCATGCCGATGTGTTCGTGCCCGGTCCGCAGACCGCCGCGCCCACCGAATAGACCTCCCGAGGAGACAACACCGATGAACAACGACAACACCCACACCGCCACAAAAACCCCCACCGCCGCCCGCCGCCTGCTGGAGGAAGCCAGCCGCCTGGGTGTGGACTGCATCTTCACCAACCTGGGCAGCGACCACCCTGCCTTCATCGAAGCCTTCGCCGACATCGATGCCGAGGACGGCCGGATGCCGCGCATCATCGTGTGCCCGCACGAGATGACCGCCCTGAGCGCCGCGCACGGCTACGCGATGCGCACGCGCAAGCCGCAGATGGTGCTGGTGCACGTGGACGTGGGCACGCAGAACCTGGGCTGCAGCATCCACAACGCGGCGCGCGGCCGCGTGCCGGCCATCATCGTCGCCGGCCTGTCGCCGGTGTCGGTCAGCGGCGAGCGCGTGGGTTCGCGCACCGAGTTCATCCACTACACGCAGGACAGCACGCGCCAGCACGAGATCGGCGGCCAGTACATGAAGTGGTCGTACGAGGTGCGCGCGCCGGAGATGGTGGACCAGGTGCTGATGCGCGGCATCCAGATCGCGACCACCGCGCCAGAAGGCCCGGTCTACCTCACCGGTGCGCGCGAGGTCTGGGACGAACCCGCCGCCGCGCCCGAGCAGGCGGCGCGGCACTGGCAACCCGCGCGCATGGCGGGCCTGCCGGAAGTGGATGCGCAGGAGCTGGTGGCCGCGCTCGCGGCCGCGCGCCGGCCGCTGCTCATCACCAGCTACCTGGGCCGCGACCGCGAGGCGGTGCAACGGCTGGAGGCGCTGTCGGACCGGTTCGGCTTCGCGGTCTGCGAGGTCAATCCGCAGTACGTCAACTTCCCCGGCCAGCACCCGCACCACGTGGGCTACCGCCGCAACACGCTGGTGGACGAGGCCGACCTGATCCTCATGGTCGACGTGGACGTGCCCTGGATCGTGTCCAAGGTGAAGCCGGCGCCCGACGCGCGCCTGTTCCACCTGGACAGCGACCCGCTCAAGGACGACATGGGCTTCTGGCACTTTCCGGCCGAACGCACCTGGCAGGCCGACAGTGCGGTGGCGCTGGAACAACTGCTCGTGCTCGCGCGGGCCACGGCCATCGATGCCGCGGCGCGCGACGCGCGCATCGAATGGATCGGCGCCGCGCGCCAGCGCCTGGCGCTGCCGGACGTGCCGGCACCGGCCAACGGCGGCATCGGCCTGCAGCAGCTGAGCGAGGCGATCGGCCGCCTGGTCAACGAGAAAACCGTGTTGGTGTTCGAAACGCCCAGCGCGACCGAGCGCCTGCTGCCCACGCTGCGCCTGAGCCGGCCCGGCAGCTACTACGCCAACGGCGGCAGCGGCCTGGGCTGGAGCATCAACGCGGCGCTGGGCGTGAAGCTTGCCCAGCCCGAGGCCGAGGTGATCACCGTGGTGGGCGACGGCAGCTACGTGTTCGGCGTGCCCAGCAGCACCTACTGGGTGGCCGAGACCTACGGCGCGCCGCAGCTCACGCTGATCTTCAACAACGGCGGCTGGAACGCGCCCAAGGTCTCCACGCTGCTGGTGCACCCCGAAGGCACGGCCAAGCGCCGTGACCGCTACTGGACCACGGTGGGCGCGCGCGCCCGGCTGGCCGAGGTGGCCACCGCCGCCGGCAACGCAGTGGCCTTCCGCGTCGAACAGCTCGCCGAGCTCGACGCCACGCTGCAACAGGCACTGGCCACCGTGCGCGGCGGCCGCAGCGCCGTGGTCGACATCGTGTTGCCGCCCACCTCCGCGCAGGTGCTCGGCGAGCACGCGGCCTGAACCCCTTCACCACCATAAAGACAGGAGACAACCCCATGGAAGCCTTGCTCGACGACAGCCACTGGAAGGGCCGCTGCTTCAACGGCCAGTGGCAGGACGCCGGCCAGACCTCACCGGTGACCGACAAGTCCACCGGCGAAGTGCTCTCGCAGATCGGCATCGCCACGCCGCAGGACCTCGCCGGATCCGCCCGCGCCGCTGCCGCCGCACAGCCCGCCTGGGCCGACACGGCGCCGGACGAACGCGCCGCCATCTTCCGCCGCGCCGCGCAGTTGCTGGAACAGCACCGCAACGAACTGGCCGGCTGGATCGTGCGCGAGAGCGGCGGCCTGCGCGCCAAGGCCGAGATGGAGCTGAAATCCACCCTCACCACGCTGCACGCCTCGGCCGCGATGATGGGTGAGCCGCAGGGCCTGCTGATGCCCAGCCGCAGCGACCGCACCAGCATGGCGCGCCGCGTGCCGCACGGTGTGGTGGGCGTCATCTCACCGTTCAACTTCCCGCTCACGCTGGCCATCCGCGCGGTCTCGCCCGCGCTGGTCACCGGCAACGCGGTGCTGCTCAAGCCCGACCCGCAGACCGCTGTGTGCGGTGGCGTGCTGATCGCGCGCCTGTTCGAGGAAGCCGGCCTGCCCCCGGGGTTGCTGCACGTGCTGCCGGGTGGCGCCGACGTGGGCGAGGCCATCTGCACCGACCCGCACGTGGGCATGGTGGCGTTCACCGGTTCCACCGGCGCGGGCCGCAAGGTGGGCGCGCTGTGCGGCGCGAACCTGAAGAAGGTGTCGCTCGAACTCGGTGGCAAGAACTCGCTGATCGTGCTGGACGATGCCGACCTCGACGCCGCCGCTTCGGGCGCGGCCTTCGGCGCCTGGCTGCACCAGGGCCAGATCTGCATGGCCACCGGCCGCATCCTCGCGCACGAGCGCATTGCCGAAGAACTCACGCAGCGCCTGAAAGAGAAAGCCCTGCGCCTGCCCGTGGGCGATCCGTCCACCGGCAAGGTGGCGCTCGGCCCGGTGATCAACCAGCGCCAGCTGCAGGGCATCGACAACATCGTGCGCGACAGCGTGGCCGCCGGCGCGGTGCTGCATGCCGGTGGTGCCCTGCACGAAGACCGCTTCTACAAGCCCACCGTGCTGGGCGGCGTGGCGCCGGGCATGCGCGCCTTCGATGAGGAAATCTTCGGCCCGGTCGCCTCGGTCACGCCGTTCGCCAGCGACGACGAGGCGGTGGCCCTCGCCAACCGCACCGAATACGGCCTGGCCGCGGCCGTCATGTCACGCTCCACCAGCCGCGCACTGGCCATCGGCAAGCGCCTCAAGGTCGGCCTGCTGCACATCAACGACCAGACCGTGGCGGGCGACCCGCACGTGCCCTACGGCGGCCGCGGTGCCTCGGGCAACGGCAGCCGCATCGGCGGCCCCGCCAACTGGGACGAGTTCACCCAGTGGCAGTGGATCACCGTGCGCGACGCGCCCCCGCCCTACCCGTTCTGACATCACCGATCCGATTTCCCCCACCCATCCGAAGGAGACAAACCCATGAACACCCGACGCGTCCTCTGCCTCGCCCTGCTGGCGGGCACCGCCGCCCTGCCTGCGTTCGCGCAGGCCGACTACCCCAACAAGCCGGTGCGCTTCATCGTGAACTTCCCGCCCGGCGGCACGGTGGACGTGCTCACGCGCACCGTGGCGCAGAAGCTCTCCGAGCGTTTCAGCCAGCCCTTCGTGGTGGAGAACCGCGCCGGTGCGGGCGGCAACATCGGCGCGCACGCGGTGGCCACCGCCGCGCCCGACGGCTACACCCTGCTCGCCTCGCCACCCGGCCCGCTGTCGATCAACCAGTACCTGTACAAGGACATGTCGTTCGACCCGGCGAAGCTCGCGCCCATCGTGCTCATGGCCGGTGTGCCCAACGTCATCACCGCGCGCGCGAACTTCCCGGCCAACTCGGTGCAGGAACTCATCGCCTACGCCAAGGCCAACCCCGGCAAGGTCACCTACGGTTCTCAGGGCAACGGATCGACCTCGCACCTCACCGGCCAGATGTTCGCGACCATGACGGGCAGCGACATGCTGCACATCCCGTTCAAGGGCGAAGGCCCGGCGCTCACCGAGCTGCTCGGCGGCCGCGTGGACCTGTTCTTCGGCAACATCTCGGCCGTGCTCAAGTACCAGGAGACCAAGCAGGTCAAGCTGCTCGGGCTGGCCGCACCGAAGCGCGGCTCCATGGCGCCCGACGTGCCCACCGTGGCCGAAGGCGGCCTGGCGGACTTCAACTCCTCCGCCTGGTTCGCGCTCGCCGCGCCCCCCGGCACCCCGGCGGCCATCGCCGGCAAGCTCAACGCCGCGATGGTCGAGATCCTGAAGATGCCCGACGTGGTGCAGAAATTCGCCGTGTACGGCGCCGAACCCATCGGCGGCTCCGGGGCGGACATGAACACCTTCATCCAGGCCGAGCGCAACCGCTGGAAGAAGGTGATCGAGACGGCGAAGGTGACGGTCGACTGAGCGCGCTAGGGGACGGCGCGACTGTCCCGAATCCGGGATAGTAATTCCCGGTTTCGCGCCTTCCCCGACGCCGTGCCCGCCACTAGGATCGGTCGCACCGCTTCCCTTTCACGCGACACGAGACAAGCACCGCACATGGCAGACACCACGGCAACCACCACCCTCACCGACATCGCGGTCACGCGACACGAGCGCTGGATCGAGATCGAGATCCGCCGCCCCGAAAAATTCAACGCACTGCGCGAGCAGACCGCCGCCGAGATCATGGACACCATGGCCGACGCGGAGATGGACGACAGCATCACCTCGGTGCTGCTCAGCGGCAACGCCAAGGCCTTCTGCTCCGGCATCGACACCAGCGAGTTCGAGGTGGCCGAAGGCCGTTACTTCGACTTCTACCGCAAGCGCAAGCGCACCAAGCGCTTCTCGCGGCTCTACCGCGAACTGCCCCAGTACACCAAGCCCGTCATCTGCGCCATCGAAGGCGTGGCGCTGGGTGGCGGGCTGGAGCTCGCGCTGCTGGCCGACATCATCGTGGCCGGTCGCCAGGCGCGCTTCGGCTTTCCCGAAACCGGCATCGGCATCATGCCGGGCGCGGGTGGCACGCAGACGCTGCCGCGCCTGGTCGGTAAGGCACTCGCCAAGGAACTGATCTGGACCGGGCGCCGCCTGCAGGCCGAGGAAGCGCTGGCCATGCGCCTCGTGAACCACGTGGTGGACGCGGGCACCGCGCTGGACAAGGCGCGCGAAATCGCCACCGCCATCGCGCGCAACGCGCCCATCGCGGTGATGCAAAGCAAGGCCGCCATCGAACGCGGCACCGACCTCACGCTGGCCGACGGGATGGCGCTGGAGGCCGACGCGGCCTTCCTGCTGTACTTCACACAGGACCGGCGCGAGGGCCTGGACGCCTTCCGCGAGAAACGCCCCACCGCCTTCAAGGGGGCGTGAGCGCCCGCCCTCAGCCGCGCGAGGCGGCGAGGTGCTCGGCCACGAAGTCCAGGAAGATGCGCGTCTTCTTGGGCACGCTGGTGCGCGAGAGGAACAGCGCCACCACGGGCAGCGACGGGCTGCGCCACGACGGCAGCACGCGCACCAGCGCGCCCGACTGCACGTAGGCCGCGCACATCATGTCGGGCAGCAGGCCCATGCCCGCACCGCCCACCACCAGTTCGCGCGCCAGCCGGATGCTGTTGACGCGCAGGCGGCTGCGGATGGTGACGTTGCGCTTGCCGCTGGAACTGCGGAACTGCCAGATGCCTTCGCGCAGCTGGATGTCGGTCACCACGCAGTCGTGCGAGGCAATCGCGTCGAGCGAACCCGGCAGGCCGTGGCGCTCGATGTACGCCGGGCTCGCGTAGATGCCGGAGCTCACCGAGCCCAGGCGGCGCAGCGTCATGCGCGAAGGCTTGGGCTGGCCAAAGGTGATGGCGATGTCCACCGACTCGTCGATGAGGTCGACCACGCGCCCGCTGACGTCGACCTCCACCGCCATCTCCGGGTACTTCACCGCGAATTCCGAAATGGCCTTGCCGAGCCACGCGGTGCCGAACTCGATCGGCATGGCCACGCGCAGCGAGCCCTGCAGGCCGCTGCGGATGCGCGAGGTCTTCTGCTGGATGGCCAGCGCCTCGGCCTCGATGCGCGCGCAATGCTCGTGGATGCTCTGCCCCAGATCGGTCGGTGCGAGCTTGCGCGTGCTGCGCTTGAGCAGCAGCGTGCCCATTTCCTTCTCCAGCTGGATCAGGCGCCGGCTCAGGGTCGAGCGCGGCACGTCGAGGCGTTCGCAGGCGGCCGACAGGCTGCCCGACTTGACCACTTCGTGAAACATCATGAGGGCGTTCAGGTCCAGGGGTTCGCTCACGGAAACTCTCCATAAATGAGACTGAGATTCCCGATTTTGAACCTGTTTTTCCATAGACCGTTGACATAGCATCAACGCAGGAAAGAGACCCACGCAGGTCAAGGAGACACATGAACCGCACATCCGATCGGAACGTGGCCATCGCTGGCTACGCCGAGATTCCCAACCGCTTCCGCACCGGCCGCAGCGCGTACGACCTGGCGGGCGAAGCGCTCGCGCAATTGCTCGAGAAGACCGGCCTCACGCTCGAAGAGATCGACGGCCTGGCCGTGACCACCGCGCTCAGCGAAGGCACCAACCCGTTCTATGCCGCGTTCATGTGCGAGGCCCTCGGCATCACACCGAACTGGCTGCACCTCAGCGGCATCGGCGGCTGCTCGGCACTCAGCAGCGTGGTGCGCGCCACCGCCGCGGTGCGCGACGGTGAATGCCGCATCGCGGTGGTGCTGTCGGCCGATGCGCCGAGCACCATCTACCGCGCCGACTTCGGTGCCTACCGCCCCGAGTTCCAGGAGCCCGCTGCCGCGGCCCGCCCGCCCGCGGCGTTCGGCCTGCTCATGAACCGCTATGCCAGCCAGCACCCGCTGCGCGACGAGGCACTGGGCAAGATTGCCTGCGTGCAGCGCGGCCACGCGGTGTTGAACGACAACGCGCTGCCCAAGCTGCGCGAGCCGCTCTCGCTGGACGACTACAAGGCCTCGCGCATCATCGCCGACCCGCTGCGCCTGCTCGACAGCGTGATGTTCTGCGACGGCGCGAACGCGCTCGTCATCACCACGCGCGAGGAAGCGCGCCGGCGCGGCTGGAACAAGCTGGCCGTGACCACCGCGTATGCCGAAGTCACCAACTTCAACGGGCGCGATCCGCTGGCCGACATCACCACCACTGGCTTCAGCCAGATCGGCCCGCGCCTGTTCGCGCAGGCCGGCATGCAGCCCGCCGACGTGCGCATGTTCCAGCCGTACGACGACTTCACCATCGCCGTGCAGATGCAGCTGGAACAGCTGGGTTTCTGCGCCGTCGGCAAAGGCGCGGACTTCATCGTCGACACCGACCTCTCGCACACCGGCCTGCTGCCGTTGAACACCGGCGGTGGCCAGATTTCTGCCGGACAGCCCGGCCTGGCCGGCGGTGCGCTCAATCTCGTGGAAGGCGTGCGCCAGCTGTTTGGCGAGGGCGGCGCGCGACAGGTGTCCAGCGCCGGCAATGCGCTGGTCACCGGCATCGGCGTGATCCCTTACGGCCGCAACTGGGCGACCAGCGCCGCCATGATCCTGGAGGCCGCATGAGCAGCACGACGACCCCGAACACCCCCGCGCCGCGCAAGCCGCCGCGCGAGAACCTCTTCACCGACAGCGCGCCGTTCTGGCAGGGCACGCGCGACGGCCAGCTGCTGTTGCAGTACTGCCCCACCGCCAGCCGCTTCCAGCACTTCCCCCGCCCGCTCAGCCTGTACTCGGGCCGCCGCGATCTGGAATGGCGCGCGGTCAGCGGCGAAGGCGTCATCTATGCCCACACCGTGCTGCGCACGCCCGGCCTGGGCGCCGATGGCCGCCTGCCCTGCGTGCTCGCGCTGGTGGAGCTGGACGAGGGCGTGCGCATCCTCGCCAACCTGCCCGGCACGCAGCCCGGCCAGCTGCGCATCGGCGACCGCGTGAAGCTCACCTGGGACGCGCTGGACGGTGACGCGCGCTACCCCGCATTCGCCCCGATGTAGGGCCGCCGATCCATCGGCAATCACAACCACAGGAGACAAGACATGCAGACACGACGCGATTTCATCCTGGCCAGCGGTGCCGCCGCCATGGCCCTGGCCACGCAACCCGCCGCCGCACAGGCCGGCGGCTACCCCAACCGCCCGATCCGCTTCTTCGCCGGCTTCCCGCCCGGTGGCGTGGCCGACATCGTCGCGCGCATCATCACGCCGCCGCTGGCTTCCCGCCTGGGGCAGCCGGTGGTAATCGACAACCGCGCCGGCGCGGGCGGTGTGATCGGCGTGGACTCGACGATCAAGTCGCCGCCCGACGGCTACACCATGGGCTTCGGCGTGTCGGGCGCGCTCACCTCCAGCGTCACGCTCATGTCGCGCCTGCCCTACGACCCCACGAAAGACATCGCTCCGGTGTCCATGGTGGTCTCGCTGCCCCTGGTGCTCGCCGTCTCGTCCAGCAGCGGCATCAACGACCTCAAGGGGTTCGTGGCCGCCGCCAGGGCGGCGCAGGGCAAGTTCACCTACGGCACCGCCGGCCCCGGCACGGTGATGAACCTGGCCGGCGAGCTGTTCAAGCAGATGGCGAACGTGGAGATGACCCACGTGGGCTACAAGGGCAGCAGCCCCGCCGCCATGGACCTGCTGGGCGGCCAGGTCAACGCCGCCGTGCTCGACCTCGCCACCGCCAAGCCCCACCTGCAGTCGGGGCGACTCAAGGCCATCGGGCTCACCGCTGGCAAGCGCACCGCGCTGGCGCCCGAGATCCAGACGCTGGCCGAGGCCGGCCTGCCCGGCTACGACTTCAACGGCTGGTTCGGCCTGTTGATGCCACCGGCCACGCCGCCCGAGATCCTGACGCGCGTGCACACCGAGCTGGTGACCGTGCTGCGCGACCCCGGCATCCGCCAGCAATTGATGGACGCCGGCACGGAACCGGCACCCGGCACCCCCGCCGAGATGGCCGCACAGATCAAACGGGAAATCGACCTGACCTCGCGCCTGATCAAGTCGGCCGGCATCAAGATCGAGTGAGCCCAACGCCTTCCACCACAAGCACCGTGCCGAACACCACGTCCTACTGGCCCCGCCACCTGCCACGGCACCTCGAGGCGCCCGACACCACGCTGTTCCAGAACCTGGAGATCGCGGCACGGCGCTTCGGGCACCGCGCCGCCATCCATTCCTTCGGCCACGAGATCAGCTACCGCGAGCTGCTCGACCAGGCCGAGCGCTTCGCCGGCTGGCTCACGCAGCGCGCGGGGGTGCGGCGCGGCGACCGCGTGATGCTCTACCTGCAGAACTCGGCGCAATGGATCGTGGCCTACCACGGCATCCTGCGCGCCGACGCGGTGGTGGTGCCGGTCAACCCCATGAACCGCGCGCCCGAGGTGGCGCACTACCTGGCCGACAGCGGGGCCTGCGTGGCGGTGTGCGCGCAGGACCTCGTGCCGCAAGTGGAGGCCGCCATGGCGGCACAGCCCACCGCGCTGCGCGAGGTGGTGGTGGCCACCTACTCGGACTGCATCGACCCGACGACCGACATGCCCCTGCCCGCGTGGCTGCGCGAGGCGCGCGCGCCGGCCGGCCAGCACACCGCCTGGGCCGATGCGATGGACGCGAACCTGCGCCCCGGCCCGGCGCAGTCCACGCCAGACGACCTCTGCGGGCTGCCCTACACCTCGGGCTCCACCGGCGTGCCGCGCGCCTGCATGCACACCCACCGCAGCTTCATGCACAACACCGCCGGCATGGCGTTGTGGCACTGGACGGCGCCGGGCACCGCCTTTCTCTGCGTGGCGCCGATGTACCACGTCGCCGGGCTGTCGCACTCGCTGCACCTGCCCATCTTCGTGGGCGGCACGCTGGTGGTGCTGCCGCGCTGGGAACGCGAACTCGCGCTGCGCCTGATCAGCGAACAGAAGATCGGCCACGCGGCCATTCCGCCCACCGCCGTGATCGACATGCTCGCGCACCCTGAACTCTCGCGCTTCGACCTCTCCAGCCTGCGCCGCATCACCGCGGGCGGCGCGGCCATGCCGGCCGAGGTGTGGAAGCGGCTGAACGACCTGCTCGGCCTGGATTTCATCGAGGGCTACGGCATGACCGAAGGCGCGGCCACCACGCACAACAACCCGATCGACCGGCCCAAGCGGCAGTGCCTGGGCGTGCCCTTCTTCGACACCCATTCCCTGGTGGTGAACCCCACCACGCTGGAACCGCTGCCCGTCGGCGAGCAGGGTGAAATCCTGGTGAGCGGGCCGCAGCTGTTCCAGGGTTACTGGAACCGGCCCGAGGACACCGCCGCCGCCTTCGCCGAGATCGATGGCCGCCGCTACCTGCGCACCGGCGACATCGGCCACACCGACGAAGACGGTTATTTCTTCATGACCGACCGCGCCAAACGCATGATCAATGCCTCGGGGTACAAGGTGTGGCCCGCCGAGGTGGAGTCGGTGCTGTACCAGCACCCCGGCATCCAGGAGGTCTGCGTGATCGGCACGCGCGACCCCTACCGTGGCGAGACGGTGAAGGCGCTGGTGATTCCCCGCGCCGACGCGCGCGACACGCTCACCGAAGCAGCGCTGATCGACTGGGCGCGCGAGCGCATGGCGGCCTACAAGTACCCGCGCGTGGTGAGTTTCACCACGCAGCTGCCCAAGTCACCGGTGGGCAAGATCCTGTGGCGCGAACTGCAGGACGCCGAGAACCTCGCCAACGCGGGCACCCCGGAAAAACCCTGATTCCGCGCCCGCGTGTCGAAAACGCGCGGGCTCGAACGTCGTCATCCTTGTGCGCCGGGAACCGCCCGGCACGCAACCTGTTTCACCCACAAGGAGATCGACATGACGACCCAACTCAGCGCCTACCTGTCCTACGACGGCAACTGCGCGGAAGCGATGAAGTTCTATGCCGAGGTGCTCGGCGCGAAGATCGAAGCCCTCATCACCTACGGCGACATGCCCGGTGGCGACCCGGTGGCGCCCGAAAACGCCGGGCTCATCATGCACGCCTACCTGGTGCACAAGGACTTCGCTCTCATGGCCGGCGACGTGCCGCCGGGCATGTCCTTCTCGGGCATCCAGGGCTGCATGATGGCCATCACCTTCCCCACGGTGGCCGAAGCCGAACGCGTGTTCAAGGCGCTGTCCGAGGGCGGCAAGGTCACCATGCCCCTGTCCGAAACCTTCTGGGCCGACACCTTCGGCATGGTGACCGACCGCTTCGGCACGCCGTGGGGCGTGAACGGCGGGCCCCGTGAGATGAAGTGACGCCCCCTGCGCCGCGCCGGTGCGGGCTGAATCTCAGAGCTGGCCTTCGCTCAGCGTGTCGAGCTGGAAGCGGCCACTGCGGTCCCACAGCCAGGTCTCGACGGTGCGCACACGGCCCCAACCCGGCGGGTTGGGCAGCGGCGCCGCCGCGCGAATGAGGCGCTCGATTTCCGCCATCACCTCGGGCGCATGGCTCGGGCCGCGCAGCCAGCGCACGGCATCCACACCGCCACTGCGGTCCAGCTCCAGTTCCACCACGCCGATGGCGTACAGCATCGGCGGCAGCTTGCCGCGGTAGATGCGGTCCGGGTAGCGGCGGTAGAGGTGGTTGGCCAACTCGCGCTTGTAGCTGACGTCGGCCAGTGGCGGGCGGCTGGAGCCCGATGGCATGACCGAGCAGCCGGCCGCGAGCAGGCTGGCCGCGCCGGCAGCGGCGGTGGCCAGCAGCCGGCGGCGCCCGGGCAGCGCGGAAGACGATGAAGGCAGTGTGAGGTCGGTGGTGTTCGGCATGGCGACAGCATACGGGCCCGTGCAGGCCCGAGGCACAAGCAATCGCAACAGCTGTTACCGCCTGCCGCCTGCGGGTGGCACCACCGGTGCGGCCACGAAGCCGTCCTGCAGCACCAGTTGCGCGCGAATGGCCTCGATGAAAGCCGTCACGCGCGCGGGGCGGTGGCGGCCGGGCAGCAGGGCCACGTGGATGCCGACGGGCGCCAGCGACCACTGCGGCAGCACGCGCACCAGCCGGCCGGCGGCCATGTCGTCGCGGCACATCCAGGGCGCGGCCGATCCGATGCCCGCCCCATTGAGGATGGCCCGGTAGCTCGCGGGCAGGCTCGGCGTGCGCAGTGGCGTGTTCAGCGTGACCATGCGCGACGCGCCATCGCTGCGGCGCACCAGCTGCACCGTGCCCACCACGTGCGCGGCGAGCCCGATGAAAGGCAGGCGCGGCAACCGCGCGAGCGTCACCGGGCCGATGCGCTCCAGCAGCACCGGCGTGGCCACCAGCACGCGCTCCATCGTGCCCAGCGTGCGGCAGACGATGTCCTGGTCGGGCACCTCGCCCACGAACACGCAGCACTCCGCACCGGAGGCCGAGAGGTCGGTGTAGCTCTCGGACAGCGCGAGTTCCACGCGCAGCCGCGGGTGTGCCGCCATCAGGCCGGTGAGCGCATCGGTGAGGAAACTGGCGCCGTAGCCCGCCGGGCCGATCACGCGCAGCGTGCCCTCGGGCCGGCTCTGGCGGCCCTGCAGCCGGTCGGACAGGCCGGCCCAGCGTTCGCCCAGGTCGCGCGCTTCCAGCAGCAGCGTCTGGCCCTCGTCGGTCAGCGAGAAGGTGGAGGTGGTGCGGTTCACCAGCTTGCAGCCCAGCAGCGATTCAAGCTCCACCAGGCGGCGGCTCACCGTGGGCTGCGTGGTGCCCAGCTGCCGCGCCGCCTTGCTCAGCGAGCGCGCCTCGCTGATGTGCTGGAAGGTGTCGAGCAGTTCGAGTCGGTCGTAGGTCGTCTTCATACTCACGGTGTATAGCACTTACATCATCCATGCGTCTAGCGAGCAAAGAGGTCTTTGCGTACCGTGGCGGCTTCGAACAGGAGACAAGACGTGAGCACGCATTCAACGACGGCCCCCACCGCGGGCGCCGCCGCCACCCCCGACACGCTGTGGACGCCGAGCGCGGACGACGTCGGCGCCAGCCGCCTGGCGCGTTACGAGCGCTGGCTCGACGAGCAGCACGGCCTGCGCTTCGACGACTACGCGGCGCTGTGGCAGTGGTCGGTGGACGACCTCGACACCTTCTGGCGCAGCATCTGGGACCACTTCGAGGTGCTGGCCGACGGCTCGCCCGAGCCGGTGCTCGCGAGCCGCGAGATGCCCGGCGCGCGCTGGTTTCCGAACGCGCGGCTGAACTACACGGAGCATGTGTTCCGGCAGGCCAGCGCGCAGCGGCCCGCGCTGGTGGTGCGCACCGAAGGCGCCGAGGCGCGCGAGGTCTCGTGGGCCGAACTGCGCCAGATGACCGCGGCGTTCGCGGCCACGCTGCGGCAACACGGCGTGCAGCCGGGCGACCGCGTCGCCTCCTACCTGCCGAACCAGGCCGAGACCGTGGCCGCCTTCCTGGCCTGTGCCAGCCTCGGCGCGATCTGGTCGAGCTGCGCGCCCGACATGGGCCCCTCGGTGGTGTTCGACCGCCTGAGCCAGATCGAGCCCAGGGTGCTGCTGGCCACCGACAGCTACCGCTACAACGGCAAGGTGCACGACCGCCACGACACCGTGGACCAGTTGCTCGCGCGCCTGCCCAGCGTGCGCACCGTGGTGCACCTGCCCGGCCCGTCCGCGGCCGAGCGCGCCGTCACCTGGCGCGACCGCCTGGCGTGGAGCGACGCGATGCAGCAGCACGCCAGCGCCGAGCTGAGCTTCGACCGCCTGCCCTTCGACCACCCGCTGTGGATCGTCTATTCCTCCGGCACCACCGGCCTGCCCAAGGCGATGGTGCATGGCCACGGCGGCGTGGTGCTCACCCACCTCAAGACGCTTGCGCTGCAGCACGACCTGCGCGAGGGCGATCGCATGCTGTTCCTCGGCGGCACCGGCTGGATCGTGTGGAACCTGCAGATCGGTGGACTGCTCACCGGCGCCACCACCGTGCTCTACGACGGCAACCCGGCCTGGCCGGACGACGAGGCGCTGTGGCGCTTCATGGACCAGCAAGGTGTCACCCTGTTCGGTTGCGGCGCGGCCTTTCTCATGAACTGCATGAAGCGCGGCCTGCGCCCGCGCGACTTCGCGGCGCTGCCGGCGCTGCGCGCGATCAACTCGACCGGCTCGCCGCTGTCCACCGACGCCTACCACTGGGTCTACGACGCGGTGAAGAGCGACCTGTGGCTGGCCTCGATCAGCGGCGGCACCGACATCGCCTCGGGCTTCGTCGCCTGCGCACCGAACCAGCCCGTGGTGGCCGGCGAGATCCAGTGCGCCGAGCTCGGCGTGGCCGCGTACGCCTACAACGAAGCCGGCCAGCCGGTGCAGGACGAGGTGGGTGAACTGGTGATCACGCAGCCCATGCCCTCGATGCCGCTGTTCTTCTGGAACGACGCCGACGGCCAGCGCTACCGCGAGAGCTACTTCGACACCTTCCCCGGCGTGTGGCGCCACGGCGACTGGATCCGCTTCACGCCGCGCGGCACCGCCGTCATCTACGGCCGCTCCGACAGCACCATCAACCGCTTCGGCATCCGCATGGGCACGGCCGAGATCTACCGCGTGGTCGAAGAGATGCCGCAGGTGCGCGACAGCCTGGTGGTGGACCTCGAGTACCTCGGCCGGCCGTCGTTCCTGCCGCTGTTTGTGGTGCTGCAGCCGGGTGTTGAACTCGACGACGCGCTCAAGGCCGCCATCGCCGGGCAGATCCGCAACAAGGCCTCGGCGCGCCACGTGCCGAACGAGATCTACCGCGTCGACGAGATTCCGCGCACCCTCACCGGCAAGAAGATGGAAGTGCCGGTGCGCAAGCTGCTGCTGGGCACGCCGCTGGAAAAAGTGGTCAGCCCCGACGCCATGGTCAACCCGCGCAGCCTGGACTACTTCGTCCGGCTGGCCCTCGAACTCAACAAGCCGGCCACCGCGCCTGCCTGAGCGCCTTCCCCTTTCCCCACTTTCAACACAGGAGACAACAAGCATGATGCAACGCCGCCAACTCACCCGCCTCGCCCTCGCCCTGGGCGCCACCCTGGGCCTGGGTGCCGCGCCCGCGCTCGCCCAGACGGCCTACCCGAACAAGCCGCTCACCATCGTCGTGCCCTTCGTGCCCGGCGGCCCGGTGGACGTGATGGCGCGCACCATCGGCGACGCGCTGGGCAAGTCGCTGAACGTGCCGGTGGTGATCGACAACCGCGCCGGCGCGGGCGGCAACATCGGCAGCCAGTACGTGGCCAAGGCGCCCGCCGACGGCTACACCCTGCTGATGGCCACTGGCAGCATCCTGAGCATCAACGAGGCGCTCTACCCCAAGCTGGGCTTCGAACCCGGCAAGGACTTCGCCCCGGTCTCGCTGGTGGGCGACATGCCGCTGATCGTCACCGTCAACGCCTCGGTGCCGGTGAAGAACGTGGCCGAGCTGGTGGCGCAGGCCAAGGCCAAACCCGACAGCCTGTTGCTGAGCTCGCCCGGCAACGGCACCACGCCGCACCTGGCCACCGAACTGCTCAAGCGCGAAGCCGGTGTGACCCTGGTGCACGTGCCGTACAAGGGCGGCGCCGAGTCGGCCACGGCCATCCTGTCGAACCAGGTCACCGGCGGCATCGAATCGCCGCCGGCCGTGCTGCCGCACATCCGCGCGGGCAAGATGCGCGCGCTCGCCATCGCCGGCCCGCAGCGACTGGACAGCCTGCCCGACGTGCCGACCACCACCGAAGCCGGCCTGCCCGGCCTGCAGATCGTGAGCTGGTTCGGCCTGGTGGCACCGGCGGGCACGCCGGCCGCGGTGATCGACAAGCTCAACCAGGAAACGGTGGCCGCGCTCAAGACCGACGAGGTGAAGGCGCGCTTCGATCGCCTCTCGATCCGCCCGATGGGCAGCACGCCCGCCGCGCTCGCCACGCTGGCGCAGCAGGACCGCGTGAAGTGGGGCCAGATCGTCAAGGCCTCGGGTGTTCGGCTCGACTGACGCACCGCACTCCGCACACCACAGCCCGCCCGACGCGGGCTGTTTTTCTTTCAGCGCGACCGAAGCGTGCGGCTGAGCAGGATCACGGGCACGAGGCCGACGAGCACGAGCGTGAGCGCGGGCAGCGCCGCCTCGCCCAGGCGCTCGTCGCGCGCGAGCTGGTAGGTCACCACGGCCAGCGTGTCGCTGTTGAAGGGGCGCAGCACCAGCGTGGCGGGCAGTTCCTTCATCACGTCGACGAACACCAGCAGCGCGGCGGCCGCGGTGGAGCGCTTGAGCAGCGGCCAGTGCACGCGCGCGGCCAGCCCGAAGCCGGTGGTGCCGAGCATGCGCGCCGAGTCGTCGAGGCTGTTCGGAATGCGCGCGTAACCGCTCTGCATCGACTGCAGAGACACGGCGGTGAAACGCACCAGGTAGGCCCACACGATGCCGAGCACGGTGGCGGTGACCCAGTAGCCCACACTCGATTCGGGCCGCACCGACTGCACCCAGCCCACCGGCAGCAGGATGCCGACCACGATCACCGCGCCGGGCACCGCATAACCCAGGCTCGCCAGTTGCACCACGCCGCGCGTGACCGGACCCGGGCGGGCGCGCATGGCAAACGCGAGCGCCAGCGCGATCGCGGTGGTGAGCGCGGCGGCCAGGCCGGCCAGCCACACGCTGTTGCGCGACCACTGCAGGAACGAGGTCCAGGGCAGTTCGTCCCAGCCCCCGATGAGCGGGCGCAGCATGAACAGCACCGGCAGCACGAAGCCGAAGGCGATGGGCAGCGCGCACACAAGGATGGCGGCCGTCGCCTTGCCGCCGCGCAGGCGCACCGGTTGCGCCTCGGCGCTGCCGGCGCGCTGGCCGCGCAGCGTGGCAAAGCGCATGCGGCGCTGCGCGCGGTGTTCCAGCCACAGCAGCAGCGCCACCAGCGCCAGCAGCATGGTGGCCAGCTGGGCGGCGGCCATGCGGTTGTCCATGGCCAGCCAGGCCTTGTAGACGCCGGCGGTGAAGGTCTGCACGCCGAAGTAGCTCACCACGCCGAAGTCGGCCAGCGTTTCCATGAGCGCGAGCGCCACGCCGGCCGCCACCGCGGGCCGCGCCAGCGGCAGCGCCACCTCGCGGATGCGGCGCGCCAGCGGGGCGCCGAGCAGGCGCGCGGCCTCCATCAGCTGCGCGGCGCGTTCGGACAGCGCCGTTCGCGCGAGCAGGTACACATAGGGATAGAGCGAGAAGGTGAACACCCAGACCGCGCCCGGCGTGCTGCGCACCTCGGGCAACAGGCGGCCCGAGAGGCCGAAGGTCTCGCGCAGCCACACCTGCAGCGGGCCGCTGAACTGAAGGAAGTCGGTGTAGGCGTAGGCCACCACATAGGCCGGCATGGCCAGCGGCAGCAACAACGCCCACTCGAAGAGGCGGCGCCCGGGGAAGTCGAACAGCGTGACCGCGCTCGCCGTCGCCATGCCCACCACCGCCACCCCCACCGCGACACTGACCGACAGCACCAGCGTGGTGAGCGCGTACTCCGGCAACACGGTCTGCGCCATCTGCGAAAGCACGTCCTGTGCGGCGGCGTCGAACTGGAACCAGGAAGCCCCGAGCGACAGCACCGGCAGCGTGAGCAGCAGCGCCAGCAGGATCAACAAGGTCGGGGCGAGCCAGCGCAACATGGTCAAAGGGTCTCGAATGGGGCCCATCGACCCGCGTCAACACAAATGAGAATTGTAGTTATCTAGAATGGCTCCCTTATGTTCCTGAACGTCTCCCAACTCGATGTGCGCTACGCGGGCCTCGGCCACCCTGCGGTGGATGGTGTCTCGCTCGGCCTGCGCGCTGGCGATATTGGCGTGCTCATCGGCCCATCGGGCTGCGGCAAGACGACCCTGCTGCGCGCGGTGGCCGGCCTGGAGCGCGCCAGCGCGGGCAGCATCACGCTGGACGGCGAGACCGTGAGCGATGGCGAGCGGCACATGCCCGCCGAGCAGCGCCGCATCGGCATGGTGTTCCAGGACTACGCACTCTTCCCCCACCTGGACGTGGGCCGCAACGTGGCCTTCGGCATCGACCGCCTGCCGCGCGCCGAGCGCGAGGCGCGCGTGGCCGAGGTGCTGCAGCTGGTGGGCCTTGACGGCATGCAGGCGCGCTTTCCGCACGAACTCTCGGGCGGGCAGCAGCAGCGCGTGGCCCTGGCCCGCGCGCTGGCGCCGCGCCCGCGCCTGCTGCTGCTCGACGAACCCTTCTCCAATCTGGATGTGGACCTGCGTGAGCGCCTCGCCCATGAGGTGCGCGGCATCCTGAAGGCCGCGGGCGCCACGGCGCTCTTCGTCACGCACGACCAGCTCGAGGCCTTTGCCATCGGCGACGTGATCGGCGTGATGCACGAGGGCCGCCTGCACCAGTGGGACGACGCGTACGCGCTCTACCACCGCCCGGCCACGCGTTTCGTGGCGGAGTTCATCGGCCACGGCGTGTTCGCGCCAGCGCAGATCCAGATGGTGGGCGACCAGGTGCTGGTGCAGACGCCGCTGGGCGCCTTGCGCGACATCGAGGAATGCCCGCTGCCCTCGGCCTACGAGGCCGGCCTGTGCGACGTGCTGCTGCGCGCCGACGACATCGTGCACGACGACGACGCGCCGGTGAAAGCGCAGATCCTGCGCAAGGCGTTTCGCGGCTCCGAATTCCTCTACACGCTGCGCCTGCCCAGCGGCGAGGTGCTGATGACGCACGTGCCCTCGCACCACAACCACGCGGTGGGCGAGTGGATCGGCATCCGCGCCGAGGTCGACCACGTGGTCACCTTCGAACGCGGTTCCGGCGCGGGCGCCCCGCCCGCCCAGGGCGCGCGCCGCGCCACCAGCGCGACCTGATACCCGCATTGCACCTCAGGCCCTACTGCGCCCCGAATACTTAAAAAAAACTTATGAAATCGGTGAACTCTGCCCGACGGCCCCACTCCGTCACACGTTCAAACAGGAATACCTCTCATTTCCAACCATCAGGAGTCCCTTCCATCATGAAACGCCGCGTTCTCGCCACCCTCGCCTTCGCTGCCCTGGCCGCGCCCCTCGCGCAAGCCCAGGCACCGCAGGCCGTGACGGTCTATTCCTCGCGCATCGAGCAGCTGATCAAGCCGCTGTTCGACCGCTACACCGCCGAGACGGGCGTGAAGATCAACCTGCTGACGGACCGGGGTGGTTCCATCTCGGAACGCCTGGCCGCCGAGGGCGCGGGCACACCGGCCGACGTGCTGCTGACCGTGGACATGGGCAACCTCTGGAGCGCGGCCGAACGCGGCCTGCTGCGCAAGATCGACTCGCCCACGCTCAACAACAACGTGCCGGCCAATTTCCGCGACCCGGGCAACCAGTGGTGGGGCCTGTCGCGCCGCGAGCGCACCATCTTCTTCAACCCGTCCAAGCTGAAGGCCGAATGGCTCTCGAGCTACGAAGACCTGGCCGACCCGAAGTGGAAGGGCAAGCTCTGCCTGCGCACCGGCAAGCAGACCTACACGCAGTCGCTGGTGGCCATGCTGATCGCCAAGCACGGTGAACCGAAGACCGAACAGATCGTGCGCGGCTGGGTGAGCAACCTCGCCACCGACGTGTTCACCAACGACTCCAGCCTGCTGCAGGCCATCGCCGCCGGCCAGTGCGAGGTGGGCATCGCCAACACCTACTACTACGGCCGCCTGGTCTCCAGCAACCCCGATATCAAGAGCAAGGTGCACCTGTTCTGGGCCAACCAGGGCGCCAACGACGGCGGCGCGCACGTGAACCTTTCGGGCGGCGGCGTTACGCGCCATGCCAAGAACCCGGCGGGCGCACAGAAGCTGCTGGAATGGCTGTCGTCCGAAGCGGCGCAGAACGGCTACACGCACGGCACTTTCGAAAGCCCGGTGAACCCCAAGGTCGAGCCCGACGCGATCATCAAGGGCTGGGGCACGAACTTCAAGCCGAGCCCGCTGAACGCGGCTGACATCGGCTCCAAGCAGGCCGCGGCGATCCGTCTGCTGGACCGCGCAGGCTACCGTTGAGCCAGACCCTCGCCGCCACGCCGCCGGCCGCGCGCCGGCCGGCATGGCGGCACTGGCCGGGCTGGGCACTCGCCCTGCCCGTGGCCCTGCTCACGCTGATTCCGGTGCTCACCGTGATCGGCGTGGCGCTGTCGCCGCAGCCCGAGGTGTGGGACCACCTCATCCAGTACGTGCTGCCGCGCGTCACCGCGAACACCGCGCTGCTGATGCTGCTGGTGTCGATCGGCGTGCTGTGCGTCGGCGTGCCGCTGGCCTGGCTCACGGCGCTGTGCGCCTTTCCCGGGCAGCGCTTCTTTTCGTGGGCGCTGATGCTGCCGCTGGCCTTCCCGGCCTATGTGCTGGCCTTCGTGCAGATGGGCCTGTTCGAGTTCGCCGGCCCGGTGCAGAGCCAGCTGCGCGAGTGGTTCGGCAGCAGCGCCTGGTTTCCCGAGATCCGGGGCAGCCTGTGGGGCACGGTGATGGTGCTCACCATGGCCTTCTACCCTTACGTCTACCTGCTCACCCGCAACGCCTTCATGACGCAGGGCCGCCGCGCGCTGGAGGCCGCGCGCACGCTGGGCCACAGCGCGCCGCGCGCGTTCTGGCGCGTCTCGGTGCCGATGGCGCGCCCCTGGATCGCGGGGGGCCTCGCGCTCGCGCTGATGGAAACGCTGGCCGACTTCGGTGCCGTGGCGGTCTTCAACTACGACACCTTCACCACCGCGATCTACAAGGCCTGGTTCGACCTGCACAACCTGGATGCCGCGGCACAACTTGCCGCGCTGCTGGTTCTGGTGGTGATCGTGCTGGCCGCTGCCGAGCAGCGTTCGCAACAGGGCCGCAGCTACCAGGTGGCCGCGCGCCACACGCCGCCGGTGGCGCTGCGCGGCTGGCACCGCTGGGCGGCGTTCGCCGTCTGCGCGCTGGTGTTCACCGCCTCGTTCGCGATCCCGATCGCGCAGCTGGTGTGGTGGTCGCTCTCGACCTGGCGTGAGGAACTGGAACCGCGCTACTGGGAATTCCTGGGCAACACCGTGCTGCTCTCGCTCGGCACCGCGGCCATCGCCACCGCGCTCTCGCTTGCGCTGGCCTGGGTGCGCCGCCGCCACCCCGACCGAGCCACCGCCTGGACGGTGCGCCTGGCCATCATTGGCTACGCCGTGCCCGGCGCGGTGCTGGCGGTGGGCGTGTTCATTCCCATCGCCTGGCTCGACAACCTGCTCATCGCCTGGCTGCAACCGCTGGGTTTCGAGGGCTTCCAGATCCTCAAGGGCAGCGTGGCCACGATGCTGCTGGCGCTTTCCGCGCGTTTCCTCGCCGTGGCCTACCACGCCACCGACAGCGCGATGCAGCGCATCACGCGCAGCCAGGAGGAATCGGCGCGCACGCTCGGCCTGGGCACCTGGGCCATGCTGCGCCGGCTCTACCTGCCGCTGCTGCGCGGCGGCCTGCTCACCGCGTTCCTCATGGTCATGGTCGACGTGATGAAGGAGATGCCGATCACGCTGATGACGCGCAGCTTCGGCTGGGACACGCTGGCGGTGCGCATCTTCCAGCTCACGTCCGAGTCGATGTGGGAGAACGCCGCCGTGCCCGCGCTGGCCATCGTGGCCGTGGGCCTGCTGCCGGTGGTGCTGATCATCCGGCAGACCGAGCGGCGTTACACGTGATCAGCCGATCGCGCGGCGCAGTGACGGCAGGCGCGAGACCACCAGCCCGTCGATCAGCAGCACGGCCAGCAGCACCGCGCCGGTGAGCGGGAAGGCCAGCGCCAGCACGCACATCACCACCGCGCCGCCTTTCCACAGCGGCTGGTCGCGCGGCATCGGCGGTGCCACGATGCGCCAGCTGCCCTTGGGGCGGCGCTTCCACCACATCACGATGCCGCTGGCGCACAGGAACACGATGGCGGCGCAGAACAGCACGTTGAGGATGGCGTTCCACAGGCCCAGGTCGCCCTGGTGCAGCGCAATGCCCACCGCCATGGCCTTGGCCAGCAGCGGGTAGTCGGCAAACGCGGCTTCGGCCAGCACGCGGCCGGTGTAGCGGTCCACGTGCACGGTGCGGTCCTGCGTGGGGTTGCCCAGGTCGCCGCTCATGGTGTCGGCAGACAAAGTGAACACGCCGGTGTCGCCTTGCGGCAGCTGGATGTGGTGCTGGCCGGTGAAGCCGAGCTGCTTCGCGAGCGCGGCCACGGTGTCCAGGTTCACCGGCTGGCCGGCGGGCACGCCCGCCACGCCCGCGCCGGAGCCCGAGGCGGGCAGCGGTGTCTGCTCCAGCCCCCACGGCACCTCGTGCTGGCCGTTGGTGTTCAGCGAGGCGTGCGTCACGTCCGACTGCGGCACGGCGTCCCACTTGGCGGCGGGGAAGGTGCCCCAGGGCTGCGCGAACTGCGCGCCCCACACGCCCGTCCACGACAGGCCGGTCAGCAGGAACGCGAGAAGCACCGCGCTGAGCCAGAAGCCCGCGCTGGCGTGCAGCGAGCGCCACCACAGGCGGCCCTTCAGGCGCAGGTCGGGCAGCAGCACGCTGGCCCAGCGCGTGGCGCCGCGCGGCCACCAGAGGTAAAGGCCGGTGACGATCATCACGATGGCGAAGCCCGCCGCGATCTCGATCAGTCGGTCGCCCACGTCGCCCAGCAGCAGCGTGCCGTGGATCTTCTCGGCCCAGGCGAACCAGGTGTTGTCCTTGTCCACCAGCTGCAGCACCTGGGCGGTGTACGGGTCGACAGCGATTGCTTCGTTGGCGCCATCGCGCGTCACCACGAACCAGCTGGCGCGGTCGGGTGTGGCGGGGGCGATGTACTCGCGCAGCGTGGCCTGCGAGCGCAGTTCGAGCACGGCCTGCGCCTGTGCGCTCACCGGCAGCGGCGCATGCTGCGCCACGTTCACCGTGACCACCGGCCCGAGGCGCGTCTGGAAGCCGGTGAAGAACACCATGACCAGCCCGGTGAGGGCCAGCATGAGCAGGAAGGGCACGACGTAGAGGCCGGCGTAGAAGTGCCAGCGCCAGGCGACGGCATGGAATGAGGACGGCTTCGTCCCCGCGTCCGTGGCGGACGCGCGTTCAAGGGCTGCCATGGCCGCCTCAGTGCTTGTGCTTGCTGTGGTCTTCGGCCGGGGCGGCGGTCGCTGCCGCGCCGGCACTGCCGAGCGCGCGCGCCGTGGCCTTGACCTCCAGCGTGCTGCGCTGGCCGTCCTTGCCCTCGAGCACCAGCGTCACGGGCACAACATCGCCCGCTTTCACCTGGCCCTTGAGGTCCATCAGCATGACGTGGTAACCACCGGGCTTGAGTTCGATGGTCTGGCCGGCGGGCAGGGCCAGGCCCTTGACCTCGCGCATGCGCATGACGTCCTTGTCCAGCGCCATTTCGTGGATCTGGGCCACGCCAGCGATGGGCGAGCGGGCCTCGACCACGCGAACGTCGGCCTTGGAGGTGAGGTGCATGAAAGCGCCGGTGGCTTTCTGCTGGGCGACGGTGGCGCGCACCCAGGCGTCCTTCACGTCGACGGGGGCGGGCGCTTGCGCCCAGGCGCTGGCGGACACGGCCAGCAGGGTGGAGATGAGCAGGGATTTCATGGAAACGTCCATTGAAAAAGGCATTGATCGGGAGCCCGGCCCGGGCGGCCGCGAGGCGGCACGGGGAAGGCGTGGGGCGCGGGGTGGCGCGCCGGGGGCGATCAGGCCAGCGGCGGGGCGCGCGACTGCGAAGCGGGCCAGAACGCCGCCGTGAGGACGGGCTGGTAAGGCGCCGGTGGTTGCCCTGCGCGGGGCGCCAGGGCCATGGGCTGCAGCGGTGCGGGCGGCAGGCCCGCGGTGCCGTGCAGGTTGAACAGGGGGCAATGGCGGGGCGCGTCGGCCAGCGATTTCTCGCCACCCTCGCCGGCGCCATGTGCGCCGTCGTCATCGATCTGCACCCAGACCATGCCGCTGGCGCTGCACACCTGCACCCAGTCGGGGCCACCCTTGGCCGCCACGATTGCGTGCGCGACCGTGGGCGCGAGCGTGCCCAGCACCATGGCGAGCATGGTCAGCCAGGCGGCAAGGCGGCGGGTGGCGCGGGTGAAAGGCATGGCGGGCAAGTTTATCAGCGGGGCGAATGCGTCAACTGCGGGACGCATGGAAGCCCGCGCCCGCGACTAGGATGGGCACCACAACCCACAACAGGAGACAAGCATGCTGACACTCTGCGGCTTTGCGGCCAGCAACTACTACAACAAGGTGAAGCTCGCCCTGCTCGAGAAGGGCGTGGCGTTCGACGAGGAGCTGGCCTGGGTCGGCGAGACCGACAAGGCCTGCAGCCCCTTGGGCAAGGTGCCGTATCTCAAGACGGACAAGGGTTCGCTGTCGGAATCGACTGTGATCCTGGAGTACATCGAGGACGCCTTCCCGGCCACGCCGCTGTTTCCGAAAGACGCGTTCGAGGCCGCCAAGGTGCGCGAGCTGGTGCGCTACATCGAGCTGCACCTGGAGCTGGTGGCGCGCAACCTGTACCCGGAGGCGTTCTTCGGCGGCAAGGTGAGCGACACGGCGAAGGAAAAGATCGGCCAGCAGCTGGAGAAGAACGTGGCGGCGTTCGGCAAGCTGGTGAAGTATTCGCCGTTCATCGCGGGCGACCAGTTCACGCTGGCGGACTGCGCTGCTGCGGTGCACCTTCCGCTGGTGAGCAGCGCCACCAAGATCGTTTATGGCCGCGATTTCCTGGCCGACACGCCGGCGCGGGACTATCTGAAGAAGCTGGGCGAGCGCCCTGCGGTGCAGAAGGTGAACGCGGACCGGAAGACGAACACCGAGGTGATGCTCAGTCGTTCGAAGGGCTGAGTTTTCAGGGAAACCGCCGCACCAGCTCCACCCCCACATACACCGACCGCCCGGCCCCCGGCTCGAAGAACCGGTTGTTCCCCTCGTTCACGATCACCGAGCCCGCGTAGGCCCGGTTGGTGACGTTGTCCACCCGCACGAACTCGCGCCACGTCCAGTCGCCACGCGTCTGCTCGAAGCGCACACCCAGGTTGAACACCGTGCTCGCGGCGGTGAAGTCCGTGTTGCGGTCGTTCACCGCCATGCGCCCGGTGTGCAGCGCCTCCAGCGTGAACACGCTGTTCGCCCAGCCCGGTTCCCAGGCCACCTGCAGATACGCCTGCTGCTTCGCCAGGCCCGGCAGGCGGTTGCCCGCGGCCACCGGCACGTTGGGCGCAGCGCAGGGCGTGGCCACACAGGTGAGGAAACCGTCGCGATACGTCGCGTCCATCCAGGTGAGCGCCGGCGTGACGGTGAACTTGCCCCACTGCATCACACCCGCCAGCTCGACGCCATGGCGGCGCGTGCGGCCCGCGTTCTGGAAGGTGGAGCGACCGCCCGTGTTGGACAGCACCACGATCTCGTCCTTCGTGCGGGTCTCGAACACCGTGGCGCTCCAGTTGCCCCAGCCCTGGCGGCCGCGCAGGCCGGCTTCGGCGCTCAGGCTGCGCGAGGCATTGAGCGACGGGTTGAGGCCGGTCAACCCCGAAGCGCGGTACGCCACCTCGTTGAGCGTGGGTGTCTCCAGACCGCGCCCCACGCTCGCAAAGGCTTGCAGCTGCGGCGTGATCTCGCGGCGGATGCCCAGCACCGGGCTGAAGCCGTCGTACTTCACTTCGCCACTGTCGTCCGGGTTGCCCGCGGCGATGTAGCGGTCGGCCGAGGTGAAGCGCACGCGCGAATGGCGCAGCCCGGCGGTGAGCGTGGTGGCGGTGGTGCGCCACTCGGCCTGCACGTACGGGTCGAAGGTGCTGGCGCGGTTGGTCTCGTCGCGGCGCAGCCGGCCCTGCACGCCCAGCGTGGGGCCGATGAAGTTCTCGTAGCCCAGGCGGTCTTCGGTCTGCCGGTCCGAGGCGATGCCGGCGGCCACCAGCAGACGCCCGCTGTCGTAGGTGCGGTCGAGCCGCCAGCGCGCGTTCCAGCCCCAGTAGTCGCGGTCCAGGTCGATCACGCCGCCGGCACTGCCGGGTGGCGTCTGCGCGCCGGTGGGAATGGCCTGGAACTGGCGCACCGCGCGCTGTCCGCCGTAGCCCATGAGCTCGATGCGGTGGCCCTGCCCCAGCGACTGTTCCCAGGCCAGCCCGGCCTGCGTCTGCGACACGCTCTTGCGCGTGTTGAACTGCGTGGCCGCGGCTGTGGTCTGCTCCGGGTTGGCGTCGAACTCGGCGCGGGTGAGGCCGAGGGGGTCGAGCGCCTGGCTGCTCTGGCGGTTGAGCACCAGCACCGTGCGGCCGCCGTCGTGCGCGCGGGTGAGCTTGAGGTTGCCGGTGCTGCGCGAAGCGGCCGACTGCGGGCGCTCGCCATCGGTGGCGAACTTGCCCGCGTCGAGCGTGTAGGACCAGCCGGGCTGTTCGGCGCTGCCGGTCTGGCCGCTGAGCTGGGTGGAGAAACGCCACAGGCCGTTGGAGCCCGCCGCCACGCCGGTGCGCCATTCGGTGGGGCGCTGGCCGTCCTGTGTGTAGAGCGCGATCACGCCGCCCGCAGAAGCGCCGTACAGCGCGGAAAACGGCCCGCGGATGACCTCGATGCGGTCGGCGCTGCCGATGGGAAAGTTCGCGGCCTGGCCCTGCCCGTCGGGCGCGCTGGCGGGAATGCCGTCCACGTAAAGGCGCACGCCGCGAACGCCGAAGGGCGCTCGGGCGCCGTAACCCCGCATGGAAATCTGCAGGTCCTGCGCGTAGTTCTGGCGGTTGCGCACCACCAGCCCGGGCACGCGGCCCAGGCCTTCGGACAAATTGATCTGCAGCTGGCCAGCGCGCAGTTCCTCGCCATCGACCACCTCCACCGAACCCGGCGCCAACCACCGCTGCTGCCAGGCCGAACCGCCCGTGATCACCACCGGCGCGAGGGCGCCGGCGGTGTCGCTATCCGATTGCGCCTGGATGGGCAGCGTCAGCAGGCTGGCGGCGGTGCCGAGGAGAAGGTTGCTAGTTCTTCGGCCGAATGGCGTCGGCCGTGCCTTGGATGAATGCTTTGATTTTCTGGACATCGTCTTGGGTGAGTTTTCCGGTGAAGTCCGGCATGCCGCGTGCCTGCGCCGGGCCGGCGAAGACGAATTTGTCCAGATTCTCGATGAAAGCGCTGTCCATGTAACCCAGGTTGGGAATGTTGCCACCCCGGTCCACACCTGGCACGCCATGGCAGAACACGCAGTTGCTCACGTACAGCGCGGTGCCTGCGGGCACGTGCGCCGGGTCGTACTTCACGCCGGCCACGAGCTTGCCGAGCTGGTAGTTCACGAAGGCCGGGGGTTGCGCCTTGCCGCCCACGGCGAAGGTGTAGACCGTGCCCGGGCCCTGGCGGTCGGTGGCGCGCTGCGCCAGACCGTACACACCGCCCCAGCCCACCGCGATCGACACGTATTGTTTGCCGTCAACCAGGTAGGTGGAAGGCGCGGCGATCACGCCGGTGCCGGTGGGTGTCTCCCACAGCTTTTCGCCGCTGGTGGCGTTGTAGGCGATGAAGCGGCCGTCCGCCGTGCCCTGGAACACCAGGTTGCCTGCCGTGGTGAGCGTGCCGCCATTCCACGGCGAGATCTGCTCCTGCGTCCAGCGCGCCTTCTGCTGCACCGGGTCCCAGGCCACGAGGCGGCCGAAGGGCTTGCTGGTGGGTGGCTCCACGTTGGCGAAGGTGGCGAGGTTCCAGCCCATGTTCGCGTGGGGTTCACCGGGCCGGTCGGCGTTGAACTTCCAGTCCTTGTTGTCCATCAGCGTGAGCGGCACGCCCTGCACCGGCATGTAGACCAGGCCGGTGGCCGGGTTGTACGACATGGAGTGCCAGTTGCGCGCACCGAAGGCGCTGGGAATGATCTCGCGCGGGCGGTCGGCGGTGCGCGCGATCGCCGTCTCGATCGGCCGGCCATTCTTGTCGTAGCCGGTGGCCCAGTTCACGTCGACGAAGTTCTTGGCCGAGATGAACTTGCCGTTGGTGCGGTCGATCACGAAGAAGAAGCCGTTCTTGGGCGCGTGCAGGATCACCTTGCGCGGCTTGTTGTCGACCTTGATGTCGGCCAGGATCATCGGCTGCGTCGAGGTGAAGTCCCAGTTGTCGCCCGGGGTTTCCTGGTAGTGCCAGACGTACTTGCCGGTGTCCGGGTTGAGCGCGACGATGGAGGCGAGGTACAGGTTGTCGCCACCCGCCGGGCTGCGCTTGCTGCGCGCCCAGGGCGAGCCGTTGCCGGTGCCGATGTACATCAGGTTGAGCTCGGGGTCGAAGGTCATGGTGTCCCAGGCGGTGCCGCCGCCACCGGCTTCCCACCACTTGCCGGCCGGGTCCCAGGTCTTGGCGGCCTTGGCCATGGACTCGTCCTCGAACGGCTTGCTCGGGTCGCCCGGCACGGTGAACCAGCGCCACTTCTGGTCACCGGTCCTGGCGTCGTAGGCGGTGATGTAGCCGCGCACGCCGTACTCCGCACCGCCGTTGCCGATGATCACCTTGCCCTTGAACACGCGCGGCGCGCCGGTGATGGTGTAGCTGAACTTGCGGTCGATGATGGTGTCCTTCGACCAGACCTGTTCACCCGTCGCCGCGTCGATCGCGATCAGGCGGCCGTCGTAGGCGGCCACGAACACCTTGCCTTCGTGCAACGCCACGCCGCGGTTGACCACGTCGCAGCAGCCCTTGTAGCCCGCCTCGCGCGACACCTTCGGGTCGAAGGTCCAGAGCCGCTTGCCGGTGCGCACGTCCACCGCGTGCACGATGCTCCAGGACGCGGTCACGTACATGATGCCGTCCACCACCAGCGGGGTGGCCTCCACGCCGCGCGACGATTCGAGGTTGTACGACCAGACCAGGCCGAGGTCCTTCACGTTGTCGGTGGTGATCTGGTTCAGCTTCGAGTGGCGCGTCTCGGCGTAGTCCAGCCCGTAGCTGGGCCAGTCCGGCGTCTTGCCCGCATTGGCCTTCATGAAGGTGGCGTTGACCTTGCCGACAGCGGCCCGGATGTGTTCCTGCGAGCCCTTGATGGGCGCCGCCTGCGGCTGGGCGAACGCGGCGCCGCACAGCGCCAGCGCGGTGAACAGACAGGCGGCCGCGCGGCACCTGGCTGAAGCAAGTGGTGTCGGTTTCATCGTGTCTCCTTGTGCTGCCTGCGGCGCGCAGGCCTGTTGTGGGGCGAACCCGGGCCGCCATGTGCAACCCGGCCCGGAAATCTTCTGCCTCTCCACGGCCGGCTTCACCTTCGGGATTTCCCTGAATCCGATGTGTTCCGGCGTGGAACACATCGGCGCCCGACGGGCAAGGGCTTACCCGCATGCCGCGGCCGCCCGAGGCGCCGGATACTGGCTGTGGAGACGCTCAGCAGGACAAGAACATGCCCCACACCACGAACGGGCAGGCGGGCACGCCGCGCCAGCTCTTTTTCCAGACCACCGAACAGCGCACCGCGCTGGCGCGGCAGCGTTTCTTCGACGAGGGCACACGCCCCTCGGGCCTGGTGGGCGAAGCGGTGATCCAGTCGTGGTTGCGCTGCGCCAAGGCGCACCAGCTGCCCACCGACATGGTGAGCTTCGAGCAGGTCACACGCAGCCGCGCCCACGCCAGCCTGAACCGCAACCGCCAGCTGCTGCAGGCCGGCAACCTCGAACTCAACAACATGGAAGCGGCGCTGGCCGGCACCGACTGCCGCGTGCTGCTGACCGACGCGCAGGGCGTGATCATCCACGCCACACAGCTGCCGGCCGACAGCCAGCACCCGCTGCTCAAGACCGCCTCGCGCGTGGGCGTGAACCTCACCGAAGACCAGATCGGCACCACCGCACCGGGCATCGTGGTGCGCACCGGCGAGGCCTGCACCGTCACCGGTGCCGAGCACTTCTTCCAGTGCCTGCAGACCCTGCATTGCGCGGCCGCGCCGATCCGCGACATCCATGGCCAGCTCGCGGGCGTGCTGGACGTGTCGATCGAGGCCGGCCGCTTCCATTTCGATGCCGCCGCGGTGGTGGGCATGTACGCCACGACCATCGAGAACCGGCTGCTGCAGCTGCAGTCCGTCGAACACCTGGTGCTGCACTTCCAGGCCAGCCCCACCCTGCTCGGTACCCCGATGGAGGCGCTGGCCGGCATTGACACCAGCGGGCGTGTGCTCTGGCTCAATGGCGTGGGCCGCCGCCTCACCGGCTGCCGCATGGAAGACCGACATAGCGTGGACGAGGTGTTCGGCATTCCGCTGGAACGCCTGCTCGCCCTGCCGCGCCAGACACAGGCGCAAACGCTGCGGCTGCCCAACGGCCTGGGCGTGTGGATGAAAGCCGCACTGACCGCGAACGATGGCGCGGACTTCAACCACGCGGTGGCGGTGTCGCAGCCCGCGCCGGCCCCGGTGCCGCCGGCACCGGAACCTGCTGCGATCGACACCCCGCCCACCACCGCTGTCGCCACGCAGGACGAAGCCGACACCCACGCCACGCTGCTCGACCACAAGCAGCGCCTGATCGAGACCACGCTGGCGGCGTGCGGCGGCAACATCGCGAAGGCGGCGCGCGCGCTCGGCGTCTCGCGCGGCATGCTGTACCGGCGGTTGCAGAAGTCTGCGGAAACGCCCGCCCCGGCGGGCGAGGCCTAGCTAGCGGCGGCGCAGCCGCTCGATCTCGTCGCGCAGGGCGTTGGCCCATTCGCGTCGGTCGCGCCCCTCGGCCAGCTGCGGCTCGCCATAGCGCACCACGGCCTGCAGGCCATCGGCACTGAGCGTGGACCAGATCGAACCGAGCAGCGTGGTGTCGCCCACGAAGATGGGCGCCGGGTGCGGTTCGCCGGTGTCGCGCTGCACGAAGCGCAGCGCGATGGGCAGCACCGGTGCGCGGGCCGCGATCGCGGACTGCAGCAGGTTGGCGTGGAACGGCAGCAGGGCCTTGCCGTCGCCGGTGGTGCCTTCGGGAAAGACGGTGAGGATGTCGCCCAGCTCGAGCCGCTCGGCCATGTGGTGCACCATGCGCATCGCCGCGCGCCGGTTGCCGCGCTCCAGGTACAACGTGCCCGCGCCGGTGATGAGCGAGCCCAGCAGCGGCCAGCGCTCGGCATCGGCCTTGGACACGAAGCGGCTCGGCCGCGCCGCATTCATGACGAGGATGTCCAGCCAGGACATGTGGTTGGCCACCTGCAGCAGCGGCCCATGTTCGGGCGGCGTGCCCTCCACCACCAGATCCACGCCCATGATGAGCAGCATGCGGCGCGTCCACTCGCGCACCAGCAGCTCGGTCTGCGGCGGCGTGAGGCGGCCGAACTCCGTGCGGATGGTCCACAGCCCGCGCGCCACGTGCACCGTGGCCCGCAGAACACGCCAGAGCGCGCGCAACGGTTTCACGCGTGCGCGGCCCGTTCGCTGTCGGACAGCTGGTAGGCGAGCTGCCCGCCCACCAGCGTGGCGCGCACGCGAACCGGCAGTTCGTGGCCACCAAAGGGCGTGTGCTTGCCCTGGCTGCGCAGCGCCTCGGGCTGCACCGTCCAGCTGGCGGCGGGGTCGAAGATGCAGAGGTCGGCCACGCCGCCCACGGCGATGCGGCCCACGCTGGCCTGCAGCGTGCCCAGGCTCGCGCCCAGCACGGCCTGCGGGCCTTGCGTGATCACACCCAGCGCCTGCATCAGCCCCAGGCCTTCCTGCTGGGCCCAGGTGCAGGCCAGGCCGAGCAGCAGTTCGACGCCGGTGGCGCCGGGTTCGGCTTCGGCGAACGGAAGCGTCTTGGCGTCGCTGTCCACCGGGTTGTGGTCGGACACCAGCGCGTCGATGGTGCCGTCGGCCAGACCGGCGCGCAGCGCATCGCGGTCGCGCTGCTGGCGCACCGGCGGCTGCAGGCGCAGGCGGCTGTCGTAGAAGCCGATGTCCACGTCGGTCAGGTGCAGGTTGTGCACGCTCACGTCGCAGCTGACGGGCAGGCCCTCTTCCTTGGCCTGCCGCACCAGCGCCAGACCGGCCGCGCTGCTGATGCGGCACAGGTGGACGCGCGCGCCCGGGCTGCTGCCCTTCACGCTGCGCATCAGCTCGAACAGCGTGTGCAGCGCAATGGTCTCGGCCGCGGCGGGAATGCCGGCCAGGCCCAGGCGCGTGGCCAGTGGGCCGCTGGCGGCCACGCCCTTGCCGAGCCAGAAATCCTGCGGGCGCAGCCACACCGTGTAGCCGAAGGTGGCGGCGTACTGCAGCGCGCGCTGCAGCACCTGCACGTTGACGATGGGCACCTCGGCCTGGCCGAAGCCGATGCAGCCGGACTCGGTGAGCTCGGCCATTTCGGTCAGCACCTCGCCCTGCAGCCCGCGCGTGAGCGCACCGAGCGGGAACACGCGCGCCAGGTGCAGCTTCTCGGCGCGGAACTTGAGCATGTCCACCAGGCCGGGCTCGTCGAGCACCGGGTCGGTGTCGGGCGGGCAGACCAGCGAGGTGACGCCACCGGCCACGGCCGCGGCCATCTCGCTCTCCAGCATGCCGGCGTGTTCCTGGCCCGGCTCGCGCAGGCGCACGGCCAGGTCCACCAGGCCGGGCGCGACGACACAGCCCGCGGCGTCGATGGTGCGGCTGGCGTGGAAGTCGGGCGCCACGTTGCCGATGGCGATGATGCGGCCCGCCGCGATGGCGACGTCGGCGATCTCGTCACGCCCACTGGCCGGGTCCATCACGCGGCCGTTCTGAATCAGGATTTTCATGTCGTTATGCCTCGTTGCCAGCGACGATACCCATCACGGCCATGCGCACTGCAATGCCGTAGGTGACCTGCGGCAGGATCACGCTCTGCGGCCCGTCCACCACGGCCGAGTCGATCTCCACGCCCCGGTTGATCGGGCCGGGGTGCATCACGATCGCGTCGTCCTTCGCCCAGCGCAGCCGCTCGGGCGTGAGCCCGAAGCTCTTGAAGTATTCCTGGCTCGATGGCAGCAGCGCGCCGCTCATGCGCTCGTTCTGCAGCCGCAGCGTGATCACCACGTCGCAGTCCTTGATGCCTTCTTCGAGCGTGTGGCACACGCGCACACCCATGTGCGAAAGGTCGCTGGGCACGAGGGTGCGCGGGCCGACCACGCGCACATCGGGGCAACCCAGCGTGGTGAGTGCGTGGATGTCGGAACGCGCCACGCGTGAGTGCAGCACGTCGCCCACGATGGCGACCGACAGCTGGGTGAAATCCTTCTTGTAGTGGCGGATCGTGTACATGTCGAGCAGCCCCTGCGTGGGGTGGGCGTGGCGCCCGTCGCCGGCGTTGACCACGTGCACGTGGGGGGCCACGTGCTGCGAGATCAGGTACGGCGCGCCCGACTCGCTGTGGCGCACGATGAAGATATCGGCCGCCATGGCGCTGAGGTTCGCGATGGTGTCCAGCAGCGACTCGCCCTTGGCGGTGGAGCTGCGCGCGATGTCGAGGTTGATCACGTCGGCCGAGAGGCGCGTGGCCGCGATCTCGAAGGTGGTGCGCGTGCGCGTGCTGTTCTCGAAGAACAGGTTGAACACGCTCTTGCCGCGCAGCAGCGGCACCTTCTTCACCTCGCGGTTGCTCACGCTCACGAAGTTGGCGGCGGTGTCCAGGATCTGCGTGAGGATGTCCCGCGAGAGGCCCTCGGTCGAGAGCAGGTGGATGAGCTCACCGTTCTTGTTGAGCTGGGGGTTTCTGCGTTGCACGGTCAGGCTTCCTTGTTTTCCAGCACGAAGCTCAGGCGGCCACTGTCGTCGCGCGCGAGTTCGAGCGATTGGCCGGCGGGCACCTCGAGGCGCGCCGCGCAGACGTTGGCCTCGATGGGCAGTTCGCGGCCGCCCCGGTCCACCAGCACCGCGAGGCGCACGGTGGCCGGGCGGCCGTAGTCGAAGAGTTCGTTGATCACGGCGCGCAAGGTGCGGCCGGTGTAGAGCACGTCGTCGATCAGCAGCACGTGCGCGCCGTTGACCTCGAAGGGCAGCACGGTCTGCGCGCTCGACGCCAGGCCGCGCCGGGAAAAGTCATCGCGGTGCATGCTGGACGAGATCACACCCGCGGGGCCGCTCAGCCCCAGGTCGCGCTGCAGCCGTTCGGCCAGCCACGCGCCGCCGGAGGTGATACCGGCCAGCACCACGGGTGCCGGCGATGCTGCCAAAAGCTGTTGCACCCCGCGCGCCAGCTCCGTATAGAGCGCCTCGGCATCGGGCAGATGGGAAGACGACGACGTCAAGGCAGGCTCCTCAAGAATTGTTCCAGGATGATGCAGGCCGATGCGGCATCGGCGTCTTTGGCACCCAGGCTGTGGGCCTCGGTGGTGCTGTAGCGTTCGTCCACCTCGAACACCGGCAGGCCGTGGCGGCCCCGCAGCTGGCGCGCGAACTTCAGCGCGCGTGTGGTGTTCTCGTGGGGGGCGCCGTCCGGGTGGCGCGGCACGCCCACCACCAGGGCGTCCGGCTGCCACTCCTTCAGGCGCAGCGCGATCTGGGCGAAGCGCGCGTCGCCTTCGGCGGCAATGGTGGGTTGTGGTGTGGCGCTGCGGGTGAGCCGGTTGCCGGTGGCCACGCCGGTGCGCTTCAGCCCGTAGTCGAACGCCAGGAACAGCTGGCAATGCGCCGGGACTTCAGTGGTCGTGGGCGCAGGCGTGTTCACGGTCATGCGTGGCCTGCATCTGGCGACAACATCCACGGCTGCAGGCCCAGCAGGCCCATGGCGCGCTCGTAGCGCTCGGCCACGGGTGCGTCGAAGATCAGGCTGGGGTCGGCTTCCACGGTGAGCCAGCTGTTCTCGGTGATCTCCGATTCGAGCTGGCCCTGGCCCCAGGAGGCGTAGCCGAGCGACACGAACACGCGGCGCGGCCCGGCACCCGAGGCCATGGCCTCGAGCACGTCCTTCGAAGTGGTCATTTCCAGGCCGCCGGGAATGGACAGGGTGGATGCGTAAACCGACTCGCCCTCGCCCGACACCGCGTCGTGCAGCACGAAGCCGCGCTCGGTCTGCACCGGCCCGCCCTGAAACACCGGCAGCTCGCTCAGGTCGTCGCGGCCCATGGGCAGGTCCACCTTTTCGAACAGGCGGGGGAGGAGGATGTCACTGGGCTTGTTGATCACCAGGCCGAGCGCGCCGCGCTCGCTGTGTTCGCACATGAACACCACGCTGCGGCCGAAAAGCTCGTCGCTGAGGCCGGGCATCGCAATCAGGAAATGATTGGTCAGGTTGATGGGGGCAAAATCAGCGGACATGGCGCGATTTTAAGCCGCCTACCCTGCTGGCCTCCCTGGCGGGGGCAACACCCGCTCTGGCCCATGAACAACTACGACAAAGGTCTGATGTGGTTCCGCCGCGACCTGCGCACGGACGACAACGCGGCGCTGTACCACGCGCTCAAGGTCTGCCGCCAGGTGTGGTGCGTGTTCGTGTTCGACACCGACATCCTGGACGACCTGCTGGAGCGCGGCCTGCGCGCCGACCGGCGCGTGGAATTCATCCGGGAATCGCTGGTGGAGCTGAACGAGCGCCTGCGCGAGATGGGGCGGGAACACCGCGTGGAGGGCGTGGGCCTGATCGTGCTGCACGCCTCTGCCACGCAGGCGATTCCTGCGCTTGCGCAGAAACTGGGTGTGCAGGCGGTGTTTGCCAACCACGACGACGAGCCTGCCGCCCTGGCGCGCGACGCCCGGGTGTTCGGCGACCTGGCGCACGCCGGCATCCTGCTGCACAGCCACAAGGACCACGTGATCTTCGAGCGGCGCGAGGTGCTCACGCAGGCCGGCCACGCCTTCGGCGTGTTCACCCCCTACAAGAACGCCTGGCTGAAGGCGCTCACGCCCTTTCATCTCAAGGCCTATCCGGTGGAGCGCTACGCGGCCACGCTGGCCGGCGTGCCGGCCGAACACGCGGCACCCGTGCCCACGCTGCAGGCGCTGGGTTTCGAATCCTCCAACCTCGCGCAGCTGGCCATGCCCACGGGCGCGAGCGGCGCGCAACAGCTGTTCGAGGATTTCGTCGACCGCATCGACCGCTACGAAGACACCCGCAACTTTCCCGCCGTGAAGGGGCCGAGCTACCTCAGCGCGCACCTGCGCTTCGGCACCATCTCGATCCGCCGCCTCGCGTCGGTGGCCTACCAGATGCACCTGCAGGGCATGCAGGGCGCGAGCACCTGGCTGTCGGAGCTGGTCTGGCGCGACTTCTACCACCAGGTGCTGGCCAACTTTCCGCACGTGGTGGAGAAAGCCTTCAAGGCCGAATACGACGCCATCAAGTTCGAGAACAACAAGCACGCCAGGGAGCAGTTCGCGGCCTGGTGCGAAGGCCGCACCGGCTACCCGCTGGTCGACGCGGCCATGGCCCAGATCAACCAGACCGGCTACATGCACAACCGCCTGCGCATGGTGGTGGCGAGCTTCCTGGTGAAAGACCTGGGACTGCACTGGCAATGGGGCGAGCGCTACTTCGCCGATCACCTGATCGACTTCGATCTCGCGGCGAACAACGGAGGCTGGCAGTGGGCGAGTTCCAGCGGCTGCGATGCACAGCCGTGGTTCCGCATCTTCAACCCGGTGACGCAGAGCGAGAAGTTCGACCCGCAGGGCAAGTTCATCCGCAAGTACCTGCCGCAGCTCGCGGGCCTGCCGGACGCGGTCATCCACGCGCCCTGGAAGGCCAACGAGATCGAGCTGGCGGCGGCCGGGCTGGTGCTGGGGGAGAACTACCCGCAGCCGATCGTGGACCACGCGGTGGCGCGTGAGCGCACGCTGCTGCGTTATGCGGTGGTGAAGCAACCCGGCAAGATCGATACCCCGAAACGCAAGGCCACACGGGCCGACTGAGCAGGCCCCGAGCGGGTCCGGCGATCAGGCTTCTGCAGCGGCCTTGGCGTAGTGACCGATCAGCGCGAGCAGTTCGTCTTCCGAGTACGGCTTGCCAAGGTAGTGGTCCACGCCGAGTTCGCGCGCGTGCTCGCGGTGTTTCTCCGCAATGCGCGACGTGATCATGATGACCGGCAGATCGGACAGGCGCACATCGCTGCGGATGTTGCGCACCAGATCGAAGCCGTCCATGCGCGGCATCTCGATGTCGGACAGCACCACGGTCGGCCGTTCGGTCTGGAGCTTCTCCAGCGCCTGGAGGCCATCCGCCGCCAGCGTCACGCGGTAACCCTCGCGCTGCAGCAGACGCTGTGTCACGCGGCGCACGGTGATGGAGTCATCGACCACGAGCACCAGCGGCACCGTGTTCACTTCCACGGAGGCGGTCGACGACAGTTCGTCGCCCGAGGCCGCGTGCGCGGTGGCGGTGCGTTGCTGGCTCGTCACCCATGCGCCCACCTGGGCGCCGTACACGGTGGCCAGCGCCACGGGGTTGTAGATCAGCGCGACCGCGCCCGATGCCAGCACCGACATGCCCGCCAGACCCGGCAGCCGCGAGAGTTGCGCGCCCAGGTTCTTGACCACAACTTCCTGGTTGCCCAGCACTTCGTCCACGTGCATCGCCACGCGCTGCGCCGCGCTTCGGAAGATCACCACCGGTTGCGTGCGCCCCTGCGCCTCGGTCGAATGCGGCGACGACTGCAGCAGGGCACCGGACCAGTAGAACGGCACCTCTTCACCGGCCACGTTGAGGTGGCCACTGGCGTAGGCCTTGGTCAGGTCATCGTTGCTGAGGCGGCGGACCACCTCGACCAGGTTGGACGGCACACCCACGGTGAGCGCGCCCGCGCGCAGCATCACCACCTGCGTGACGGCGGTGGTCAGTGGCAGCACCAGCTTGAAGCTGCTGCCCTTGCCCGCCTGGGTGGCGGTTTCAATGCGGCCGCCAAGTGCCACGACGTCGTTGCGCACCACGTCCATGCCGATGCCGCGGCCGGCCAGCTCGGACACCTCGCGCGCCGTGCTGATGCCCGGCTCGAACACGAGCTGGGCGGCTTCCTCGTCGCTCAGCTGCATGCCGTGCGGAACGATGCCTTGCGCCACGCCCTTCTCGCGCAGCCGCGCGAGATCCAGGCCGGCACCGTCGTCGGTAAACACCAGCGACACGTCGTTGAGTTCGTGGCCCAGCACGATCTCGATCTGCCCTTCCGCCGCCTTGCCGGCCTGCTGGCGCCGCTCGGGCGCTTCGATGCCGTGCACCACGCTGTTGCGCAGCAGGTGTTCGAACGCACCGGTCATGCGGTCGAGCACGCCCCGGTCCATTTCGATGTTGCCGCCGGTGATGTCCAGCCGCACCTGCTTGCCGGTTTCCTTGGAGGCCTGGCGCACCACGCGGTACAGGCGCTCGGAGATGCCTTCGAATTCCACCATGCGCGTGCGCAGCAGGTCGCGCTGCAGTTCGCGCGTCTGGCGCGCCTGGGCGACCAGGCTGTCTTCGGTGGCTTCCACCGCGCGCTGCAGGTTGCGCTGCACGGTGGCCACGTCGTTGACCGACTCGGCCATCATGCGGGTGAGTTCCTGCACGCGGGTGAAGCGGTCGAATTCCAGGGGGTCGAACGACTGGTCGGCGTCGCGCGCCTGCGCCAGCCGCGACTGCATCTGGGTCTCGGCCTGCAGTTCGATGTCGCGCAGCTGGCCGCGCAGGCGGTCCAGGTTGCCGGTGAGGTCCTTCAGCGAGCCGCGCAGGGTGACCAGTTCGGACTCCATGCGCGAACGCGTGATCATCACTTCGCCGGTCTGGTTGACCAGTCGGTCCAGCAGCTCGGGGCGCACCCGCACGGCCGCACCTGCACGGGTCTGCAACACCGTGGGGGCCTGCGGCAACGCGATGCCGGTCAGGCCGCCTTCGCCGCCCGATGCGGTCGCTTCCGGCGCGGCAGCGGCAACAGCCTGTTGCGGCTCGACCAGCGCGGGCTCGGGCTGCGGTTCGGGCACCGGTTGCACGATCTCGACGATCTGCTCGTCGGCATTGCGCAGCTGCTCGAAGCGCGCGCTGATGGCGTCGAACGCGGTCTGCAGGGGCTCCAGGTCGGTGCCGCGCTGAAGATCGGACCCCAGCCGCTCGGCCGTGGTTTCCATGCGGTGCGCCATTTCGCCCAGCCGCAGGGCACCGGCCAGGCGCGCGCTGCCCTTGAGGGTGTGCAGGTTGCGCAGCACCTCGGCGCGGGCGCTGGTGTTGTCGGGGCGGGCCACCCACTGGCGCAGCGCGCCATCCAGCTGGGGAATGAGTTCCTGCGCTTCTTCCGCAAAGATCGGAAACAGGTCGACGTCGATCGTGTCGGTGACGTCGATGTCGTCGTCGATGTCCTGCACGCCTTCGTGCGTGCGGCTGCCGGTGGCGGCGTGCGGCGCAGTGAAGGTGGTGCCATGCCCGACATCGGGCGTCTCGAAGCCGGTCAGGGCCAGCACCGGGGCCTCGTCGGCCTGCGCGTGCGGCTGTGGCGCTTCTTCTTCCAGCGGCTCGGCCACGGGCGGAGCTTCGGGCTGCGGGTCGTGAACGACGTGGTACAGCGCCTCCATCAACTCGGCATTCGGCTCCTTGAGGAAGCCCGCGGCGAACTGGTGCAGCAGGCGGCGGATGTCGTCCGACGCCTCTACGAACAGCTGTGCCTGCTCGGCCGTGGCCGGCTGGCCCGAGCGCTGGTGCAGGCCGACCGATTCGATGGCGTGTTCGAGCGCGCGCGCAATGTCGGAGAGCGACTGGAAGCCCACGGTGGCGGAGCTGCCCGCCAGCGAATGCGCCAGCGCCTCGGCCTGTTCGGGCACGGGTTCATGGCGTTCCAGCGCCCACTCGGTCAGCACCGTGTTCAACCGGCGGGACCATTCGTCCGCCTCGTTGAGGTAGACGTTGTAGAGCTTGAGCGCGATGCGCAGCGGGCCAATGACCTTGGTCTGCTCGTCGGGCATCGGCTCGGGTTCGGGCAGCGCCACCGGTTCCACCGACTGCACCACCTCCAGGGCGACGCTGTCGACCACGGGCGCTTCTTCGGCGGAGGCTTCAAGCAACGGCTCTTCGGCGACCGGCTCGACCGTTGCAGGCACGTGTGAAGCCACTTCGGCTGCTTCGACTGCGCTGACCTCGGACGGCGCATCGACCGCTTCGGCCGAATCGGCCACTTCGGGTTGGGCCTGCTGCTCGGTGGCTGCGCTGGAGGAGAAACCGGCCAGGCTGCCGAAATCGATGTCGGCCAGCAGCGGCTCCGCGTTCAGGGGCTCGGCCACTGGCGCAGGGGCGACGGGCTCGGCCACCGGTTCGGCGGCAGGGCTGTCCACCGCGTCGGCCGATGCCGATGCCGATGCGGCAGCGGCCGCTGCCACGGCATCCAGATCGAGATCGAACGAGAGCTCCAACGGAGCCTCCGGTGCGGGTTCCTGCGCGTCAGCCTGCACGAACACCACAGCGTCGGGGATGGGCGTCGGCGCAGTCTCGGCCTGAGGCGTTGCCAGTGGCAGGTACTGGCCGTGGTCGCGCAAGGCCTCGGCGCTGGCCCGGAAAGGTTGCGAACGCCAGGGTTCTGCGCGGCGCGCCGAGATGTCGTTCACCCAGCGCCCGAATTCCTTCATGGCTTCGCCGGAGAGCGTGAGCAGCGGCGGGCTGGCGGGGCGCTGTTCGGCCAGCACCGTGTTCAGCAGTTGCTCCATGGCCCAGGCCGCTTCGCCGAACTCGTCCAGGCCCACCATGCGCGAACTGCCCTTGAGCGTGTGGAACGCGCGGCGCAGGGTGGTGAGGTGTTCGAGATCGCTCGGTTGCACCTGCAGATGCGACACGGCTTCCAGGCCATTGGCCACCACTTCGCGGGCCTCTTCCAGGAAGATGTCGAGCAGGTCGTCTTCGTCGCTGTCGGCGTCGCCAGAGGCTTCCGGCTCCGGCACCTGCGCGGCACCGGACGACTCGGACAGGCCCACCAGCGCCTGCGCGCCGGCGGCCGCGTCGTCGTTGACCACCGCCTCGGCCGCTTCGCGCGCGGCACGCGCCACGCCCGACTGCTCGGCCAGTGAGGCCTGGTCGGCCAGGGAGCCCAGCTGTTCGCTCAGGTCAACCAGGCTGAGGCCGCCTTGCACGCCATCGACCACGCGCTGCACGCCATCGCTGATGGCCTGCGCTTCTTCGCGCGCGGGCTGGAGCGCGTTGGCACCCACCGTGCGGCCCATGAGCGGCAGCAGTTCGCCCTTGTCCTCGTCGAACACGAAGAGCTTCTTGGCCAGCGCGGGCTGGTAGTTGAGCATGTCCACGAGGAAACTCATGGCGCTGAGGTTGTTGCCCAGCTGCTGGAAGGTGCCGGCCTCGCGAGCCTGCGCCTCGTCCACTTCGGTGTCCAGAATCTGTTCCACCGCGGTGCGCATGCGCACCACGGTGTGCACCGCCTGATCCAGGCCGAGCACCGACAGCACGCCGCGCATCTGCGCGAGTTGCGACACCGCCACGTGCAGACCGGCCTTTTCCTGCGGCGAGCGGAAGAACTGGTCGAGCGACTTCTCTGCCTCGCCCAGCGAGGCCTTGAGTTCACCCACCACGCTGCCCATGGTCTGGCGGTCGCTCACGCGCCGGTACAGCTGCTCCATCCAGGCGTCCAGCGGCTGCGCCGGGCGCCCGGCGAGCACACCTTCCAGGCGATCGGCCAGCGCCTGCGTGCGCTCGGTCAGCTCGGGCGCGTTCGGATCGAAATCCTCGAAAGCGGCTTCCAGGTACAGCGTGGTCGTGGCCACTTCCATGGCCAGCTCGGGGCGCACGTTGCCCGCTTCCTGCACGGCCTGGTCGGCGGCCTTCACCAGCGCCTGCGCGAGCACGGTGCTGGCCGGGTGCAGCTTGAGCAGCGAATCCCCGATCAGGCTGAACTGGTCGGCCACCTGACGCACACGGCTGGTGTCTCCACCCGAATACAGCGACCAGATTTCCTTGGCGGCATGGATGCGCTTGCGGGCCTGTGCCAGCACCGCGGGGTCGTAGCGACCCAGCGTGGCCTCGTGGTAGTCCACGGTGGGCAGCCGGCCCAGGCCGAAAGCTTCGCGCACGGCCGCTAGGTGCGGCGTGGTGGCGGCCGACACCGACGCCGGCTGGGCGCAGAAGAACAGCAGGTCGTGCAGCAGCGTCTCGGACACCTGCGCCTTGCCCTGCGAGAGGTTCACGAACTGCAGCAGGATGCGCGAGGTCGCGCGCTTGACGTAGACATCGGGCGGCAGCAGGCGCTGCGCCACGGCTTCGAAATAACCGGCCGACACGCGCCAGAACGTGCGCGAGCGGACATCACCGGCACCGGCGGACAGCCCGGCACTGAGCTTGGCGAGTTGCTGGGCGGCCGCGACGCTCTGCGTCTTGACGACCAGCAGCACCAGGCGGTCGAACAGCGAGCGCACCGGCGCACTGGATTCCAGCGGCGCGATGTCGGCCGGCGCGCCGACCTCCTTGCCGCGGTGTTCGTAAGGCCAGAGATCGGCGGGGTGCACACGCTCGGCCGCGGCCAGCTCCTGCACCTCGCGGTATTGCGCAAACAGCGCCACCGGCTGCACCGGCTTGTTGTTGAGCACGGCCTCAAGGTACTCGACCATCGCGAAACTGGCGCGCTCCACCTTGCCGGCGGCTTCCTCCGTGCAGGTGTTGGGGCGCTGCACGAAGCGCTGAACCGCCGCCTCCATCGCGCGCAGCACCTGCGCGGGCGCCCCCAGGCCCACCATTTCCAGCGCGCCGACGGCCTGGTGCAGTTGCTGGCGTGCCAGCCGCAGGGAGCCGGGGTCGACCGCCTCCAGGTCGTTGTTGCGCGACAGTTCGGTCTCGCGCACGAAGCGTTTGATGGCCTTGTTGGCGCCGTCGAGCGACTTGCGCAGTTCCTCAAAAACCCAGGCCAGAGGGCCGAGGTCGGCAACCGGCGCATCCGCCTGCAGGCTGTCGGTGTCGATGGCTGAGTCGAGCATGTTCTTCCAGTGGTTGGGCGCGGACGCGGGCCGGGCTTATGCGATCTTGAATCGGGCCACCGACTGGCGCAGTTCCTCGGCCATGGCCGAGAGTTCGCGCACCTGCTGGGCCGTGGATCGCGTGCCTTCTCCGGTCTGTTCGGTCACGGCGAAGATGTGCTGGATGTTGCCGGCCACCTCGTTGGCCGAATCGGCTTCGCGGGACGCGGCATCGGAAATCTGTTCGATCAGCTCGGCGAGGCGGCGCGACACGCGGTCGATCTCCGACAGCGCGGTACCGGCGTTGTCCGACAGCTTGGCCCCTTCGACCACACCCTGCGTGGAGCGCTCCATGGCGGCCACCGCATCCTGCGTGTCGGTCTGAATCGCCTTCACCAGCGCCGAGATCTGGCGCGTGGCGTCGGCCGAGCGTTCGGCCAGCCGCTGCACTTCTTCCGCCACCACCGAGAAGCCTCGCCCGGCTTCACCGGCAGATGCGGCCTGAATGGCGGCGTTGAGTGCCAGCACGTTCGTCTGTTCGGTAATGTCCGAAATCAGTTCGGTGATTTCACCGATCTCCTGCGAGGACTCGCCCAGTCGCTTGATGCGCTTGGAGGTTTCCTGGATCTGGTCGCGGATGGCGTTCATACCGCCGATGGCGTCCTGCACGGCCTGCAGGCCCGACTCGGCGGCCTGCAGCGACGCACGGGCCACCGTGGCGGATTCCTGCGCCTGGCCGGACACCTGGTTGATGCGCTGCGCCATGTCCAGCACGGACTGGCCAGTTTCGCGAATCTCGCGCAGCTGTTCGGTGGATGCCGCGAGCAGCTCGGTCGAGGTGCTTTCCACCGCCGACGTCGTCTGCGCCACGCGCGTGGCCGTGGCCTGCACGTTGCCCACCAGCGAACGCAGTTCCTCGACCGTGTAGTTCACCGAATCCGCGATGGCGCCGGTGATGTCTTCCGTCACCGTGGCTTCCTGCGTCAGGTCGCCTTCGGCCACCGTCTGCAGTTCGTTCATCAGCCGCAGAATGGCGGCCTGGTTGGCGTCGTTGACGCGCTTGGCGTCCTGCTCCAGCGACTCGGCGGCGAGCCGCTGCGATTCGGCGACCGACTGGCGCTGGCGGCTGTCGAGCAGCTGCACGTACGCCAGACCACCGGCGCAGGCCAGCGCGAACAAGGCCGACACCAGCAGGGCCAGCAGCTGCCCACCACCCAGGCCGGAGGCCGAAGAGAGGTCGGCTTGCAGCTTTTCCAGGCTCAGGCGCAGGGGTTCGCTGTCGGAAATGATCCCGGCCTGCGCTTCACGCGCCGACACCAGGCCCTGCAGGTTGCCCAGGATGGCGCCGGCTTCGACGCGCGTCTCCTCGTACAGCTTGAGCAAGGCGTCCAGCCGTTCGCGAACCTGCGGATCGCGGGCAGCGACCAGGCGCAGTTCGTCGCTGCCGCGCAGCAGGCCTTCGGCGATTTCCTTGAACGTGTTCAGGTCCTTGCCGAGCAGGAACACGGCCTCGGGGCTCACGCCTTCCATGGTCAGGAATTCGTTGGCCGACTTGCCGATGCGCTGGGTCAGCATCACGAGCTGGCCCGAAGCCGAGATTTCGGCGGCCGGTGCGTTCTGCTGCAGCTTCAGCGAGGAAATGGTTTCAGCGATCTCCAGCAGGTCAGACGATTGCCGGTTGATGGTGCGCAGCGCGTTGCCCACCTGCGTCAGGATGTTCTGCTGGGCCAGCACCGCGGCGGCGTTGCGTTCGGCCAGATCGACCTTGGGCAGGATGGCGCTGAGGTCTTCGCCGAACTCCGGGCCCAGCGCGTCGAGCGACATGTCGCTGTCGCCGCCCTGCAGACCGCGCACCGCGCGGGCCATCACGGCAGAGCTGTCTCGCACCTCGGGGAATGCCGTGGGGCTGCCGATCAGCGCCTGCGACACGCTCTTGGCGAGCCGCTGCGACTGCATCAGGGCCTGACCGCTGGCGGCCACCTGCTGACCGACCTTCTCGGTCTGGCTCAGTGCATAGAAGGTCACGCCACCCAGCACGACCAGACCGACAGCCAGCAGCGAGGCCAGGGTGCGCTGGTGCTGCTCGGCAGGCTTGGTGCCCAGCAGGGGCAGCGTCACCTGACCACTGAAGTCGGCGGTCTCGTCGTCCACCATGGCGTCACCCGCCTGTCCGTCGGCCAGCGTCGGGGCCAGCCGGGCCGCCGCGAGTTCAGCGACTTCCTGGTCGGAGGCATTGGAAAGGTCGGGTTCGTCGCCGGCTTTCTTCTTGAAGAGACCCTGGAATCGATCAAGCATGGCCATGTAAAAACCTTCCAACTGAAAACAGAAAGACAAATGGACCCGTGCGGTCCGCGGGTTCAACCTTCAGGCGGCGATCGCCAGAAACTCGGGCTCGGCCACCAGCACCTGCAAGTCCAGTTCCTGCCAGGCATGACCCTGCGCATCCACCAGAGAGCGGGTGAAGTAAGAAGGCGCGCCTTCGGGGTTCGACCCGATGGCGGAAAACATGGAGGGGTTGCGCAGACCGAGGAGACGGTCGATCCAGATCACGGCATTGATGCCCAGCGCTGTGTGCAGGCTGACCAGGCGCGACTCGGAAGTGACGCGCTCGCCGGAGGGAACTGGCGCTGCCGAGGCAGACGACTGGACCAGACGGGCCAGATCGATCACGCCGTGCAGGCCGCCGCGCAAGCTGGCGACCCCGGCATACCAGGGCTTGGTGTAGGGCACGCGCTGCAGCGCGGACCAGGGGAAAATTTCGCCGGACTGCACCAGAGGCAGCAGGTAGCGGCGGTCACCGGCTTCCACGGCCAGCCATGTGGCGGTAACGGCTTCGGTCTTCGCGGCCGTCAAACGCTGAGCCAATCGTTCCTGGAGTTCCTTGAGTGATTGACGTTTGGCCATGCTCGGTGAGGTTCAGATCGTTGGTGTGATCAACCCAGCGCGCGAATCTTCGACAGCAGTTCTTCTGCATCCACCGGTTTGGTGACGTAGTCGCGAGCGCCCTGGCGCATGCCCCAGACGCGATCGGTCTCCAGATTCTTGCTGGTGCACATGACGATGGGAATGCTCGAATATTGAGGGTCCCGCGTGATGGCACGCGTGAGTTGAAACCCATTCTGACCGGGCATCACGACGTCCATCAGGATCAGGTCCGGCTTTTCCTCTCCAAGCCGACGGAAGGCCTCGTCCGCGTTCTCAGCGGTGCTGACTGTGTAGCCGTTTTTTCCCAGTAGATCGGACAGGACCATCAACTCCGTTTTGGAGTCGTCCACCACGAGGATTTTCCGAATGGGCATCACACTGCTCCTGTCAGGTTGGCGCCGAACTGCTGCACGGCTTGCAGAAGCTGGTCTTTGGTAAAGGGTTTGGTGAGGTAGTCCTGCGAGCCGACCATGCGGCCGCGGGCCTTGTCGAACACGCCGTCCTTGGAGGACAGCATCACGACGGGAATGCTGGCGAAGCGGGCATTGCGCTTGATGATGGCGCAGGTCTGGTAGCCGTCGAGGCGCGGCATCAGGATGTCGCAGAAGACCAGATCGGGCTGGTAGTCGTTGATCTTGGCCAGGGCGTCGAAACCGTCATCGGCCAGAAGGACTTCGTGCCCTCCCTGCTTGAGGAAGATCTCGGCACTGCGGCGAATGGTGTTGCTGTCGTCGACCACCAGGACTTTGAGGGCAGGCGTTGTGCTCACGTTTCACTAGCTCCAGAGGGTGGGACAGAACAAGGAAAGCGAGACCGGAGAAAGCCCTACCGGGTTCGCCAGGAAACCGACGGGTGCAAGATCCCTACCTCAGATCTGCACCATTTCGAAATCTTCTTTGCGGGCGCCGCATTCGGGACAGGTCCAGTTCATGGGCACTTCAGCCCATGGGGTCCCGGCGGCCACGCCATGCTCGGGTGCGCCAGCGGCTTCGTCGTAAATCCAGCCGCAGATCAGGCACATCCAAGTCTTGGTTTCGCTCATGGTTATAGGGGTCATTGTCTTAGAATGCAAGCATTGTATCGAGCCATATGTGCCGCTCCGCAAGCCATTCGGACCGGCTGTCGATCACCCGGCAGGGGCCGTGCGAATCACCGCCGGACGACCACGCCGCCCACCCTCATCCCCCACCGAACCCATGCCCGATACACCCCCGCTTTCCGCACCCGAAACGGTCGAGAAGCCTGGCGAGATTTCGCTGCCCTGCGTGCTGACCTTCAACGCGAGCGACCCCAGCGGTGCCGGCGGACTCAGCGCAGACATCACCGCGATGTCGAGCGCATCGACCCACGTGCTGCCCATCGTGACGGGCGCCTACGTGCGCGACACGTCGGACATCCACGACCACATCGCCTTCGATGAAGAGGCCGTGGCAGACCAGGCGCGCTGCGCGCTGGAGGACATGCCGGTGCAGGCCTTCAAGGTCGGCTTCGTGGGCAGCCCCGAGAACCTCGCCGCGATCGCCGAGATCACGAGCGACTACAACGAGGTCCCCGTCATCACCTACATGCCCGACCTGTCGTGGTGGGACGAGATGGCGATCGACACCTACCTGGATGCCTGCGCCGAGTTGCTGCTGCCGCAGACCACCGTGCTGGTGGGCAACCACAGCACGCTGTGCCGCTGGCTGCTGCCGGAATGGGAAGGCGACCGTGCGCCCACCGCACGCGAAGTCGCGCGTGCGGCCGCCGTGCACGGCGTGCCCTACACGCTGGTGACCGGCTTCAATGCCGCCGACCAGTTCCTGGAAAGCCACCTGGCCTCGCCGGAATCGGTGCTGGCCACGGCACGCTACGAACGCTTCGAGGCCACCTTCACCGGCGCGGGCGACACGCTCTCGGCCGCGCTGTGTGCGCTGATCGCGGGCGGCAGCGACCTGCAGGCGGCCTGCGCCGAAGCACTCACCTACCTCGACCAGTGCCTGGACGCGGGCTTCCAGCCCGGCATGGGCCATGCCGTGCCCGACCGGCTGTTCTGGGCCCACGACGACGAAGCCGAGGAAGACGCGGCCACCGAAGGCACGCCCGACAGCACACTCGATGCAGACGATTTCCCGCTGGACACCACCCGGCACTGAAGCATGAACAACACCGACCGCAACCAGCAACTCTTCGACCGCGCCAAGGCCCTCATCCCCGGTGGCGTGAATTCACCCGTGCGCGCCTTTCGCGCGGTGGGCGGCACGCCGCGTTTCGTGCAGCGCGCGCAGGGCGCCCACTTCTGGGACGCGAACGGCCAGCGCTACATCGACTACATCGGCTCCTGGGGGCCGATGATCCTGGGCCATGGCCACCCTGCCGTGGTTGAAGCGGTGCAGAAGGCGGTGCTGGAAGGCTTCTCCTACGGTGCGCCGACCGAGCGCGAAGTGGAGCTGGCCGAAGCCATCGTCGAGCTGGTCCCCAGCATCGACATGGTGCGGCTGGTGAGCTCGGGCACCGAGGCCGGCATGAGCACGATCCGGCTTGCGCGCGGCGCGACCGGCCGCAAGAAGATCATCAAGTTCGAAGGCTGCTACCACGGCCATGCCGATGCCCTGCTGGTGAAAGCCGGCTCGGGCCTCGCCACCTTCGGCAACCCGACCAGCGCCGGTGTTCCGCCCGAGGTGGTGCAGCACACGATCGTGCTCGAGTACAACAACATCGAACAGCTGGAGGCCGCGTTCGCCGAACACGGCACCGACCTGGCCTGCCTGATCATTGAACCGATTGCCGGCAACATGAACTTCGTGCGCGCCAGCGTGCCCTTCATGAAGCGCTGCCGCGAGCTGTGCACGCAGCACGGCGCCCTGCTCGCCTTCGACGAAGTGATGACGGGTTTCCGCGTCGCGCTCGGCGGCGCGCAGAGCGTCTACGCGAAGCTCATCCCCGGCTTCGAACCCGACATGACGGTGATGGGCAAGGTGATCGGCGGCGGCATGCCGCTGGCCGCCTTCGGCGCCAAACGCGCAGTGATGGAACAGCTCGCCCCCCTGGGCGGCGTGTACCAGGCGGGCACGCTGTCGGGCAACCCGGTGGCCACGGCCTGTGGCCTGGCGACGCTGAAAGAAATTCGCAAGCCCGGCTTCTACGACGCGCTGTCCGCCACCACGCGTTCGCTGGTGGAAGGCCTCAAGGGCGCAGCCGCCGCCGAGGGCGTGCCCCTGTGCGGCGACAGCGAAGGCGGCATGTTCGGCTTCTTCCTGTTCGACGCGCTGCCGCAGAACTACGCGAAGGTGATGACCACCGATGGCCCGCGCTTCAACACGCTGTTCCATGGCCTGCTGGATCGCGGCGTGTACATCGCACCGGCCTTGTACGAAGCCGGCTTCGTGAGCGCGGCGCACACCGCGCAGGACATCGAGGACACGGTGGCGGCGGCGCGCGAGGTGTTCAGACAACTCGGTCGCTGAAAGCGCGCACAAAAAAAAGGCCGGTGGATCACCGGCCTTTTTTCATGGCGTTGCACCGCGCGTTCAGTGCCTGAAGTGGCGCACGCCGGAATAGACCATCACGACACCGCGCTCGTCCGCCGCATCGATCACTTCCTGATCGCGCATCGAGCCGCCCGGCTGGATCACGCAGGTCGCGCCGGCGTCCACCACCACATCCAGGCCGTCGCGGAACGGGAAAAAGGCATCGCTCGCCACGGCCGTGCCCTGCAGCGTCAGCTTGGCGTGGCCGGCCTTGATGCTGGCGATGCGCGCCGAGTCGAGCCGGCTCATCTGGCCCGCGCCCACGCCCATGGTCATGCCGTCCTTGCAGAACACGATGGCGTTGGACTTCACGAACTTCGCCACCTTCCAGGCGAACAGCAGGTCTTCGATCTGCTGTTCGGTCGGCTGCAGCTTCGTGACCACCTTGAGGTCCGCGCGCTGCAGCACATGGTTGTCGGCGCTCTGGATCAGCAGGCCGGAGCCGACGCGCTTGACGTCGCTCAGGTTCAGGCCCTTGTCCCAGGCGGTCGGGCCACCCGGCGGCAAAGCGATTTCCAGCACACGCACGTTGGCCTTGGCCTTGAACACCTCCAGCGCCTCGGGCGTGTAGCCGGGCGCCATCAGCACCTCGACGAACTGTTTGCTGATCGCCTGCGCGGCCGCGCCATCGAGCACGCGGTTGAGCGCGATGATGCCGCCGAAGGCGCTGGTCGGGTCGGTCTGGAAGGCCTTGCCGTAGGCCTCGAGCGCGTCCTTGCCCACGGCCACGCCGCAGGGGTTGGCGTGCTTCACGATCACACAGGCCGGCGTGTCGAAACTCTTGACGCATTCCCACGCGGCGTCCGCGTCGGCGATGTTGTTGTAGCTGAGCTCCTTGCCCTGCAGCTGCTTCGCCGTGACGAGCGAGCCGGGCGCGGGGTACAGGTCGCGGTAGAAGGCGGCGCTCTGGTGCGGGTTCTCGCCGTAGCGCAGGTCCTGCAGCTTGACGAAGCGGCCATTGCTCTGCGCGGGGTACGCGCTGCGCGTGGGCACGCTGGCACCTTCCTCGAAATCGATGGACGAAAGGTAGTCGCTGATGGCGGCGTCGTAGTTGCTGATGCGGTTGAACGCGGCCACCGAGAGCGCGAAACGCGTCTTGTCGCCGAGCTTGCCGCTGGTCTTGAGTTCGTCGATCACCGCGGGGTACTGCGCGGCGTCGGTCAGCACTGCCACGTCCTTCCAGTTCTTCGCGGCGCTGCGCACCATGGCCGGACCACCGATGTCGATGTTCTCGATCGCGTCTTCCAGCGTGCAACCGGCCTTGGCCACCGTGGCCTCGAACGGGTAGAGGTTGACGATGAGCAGGTCGATGGTGTCGATGCCATGCGTCTTGAGCGCGGCCATGTGCTCGGGCAGGTCGCGGCGCGCCAGCAGGCCACCGTGCACCTTGGGGTGCAGCGTCTTCACGCGACCGTCAAGCATTTCAGGGAACGCGGTGACTTCGGCCACCTCGGTCACCGGCAGGCCTTTTTCGGCCAGCAGCTTCGCGGTACCGCCGGTGGAGATGAGCGAGACGCCCAGCCCGTGCAGGGCCTGGGCGAGTTCGACGATGCCGGTCTTGTCGGAGACGGAGATGAGTGCGCGCATGGGGAAAGGTCTTGGGAGTTTTGAATCGGGGCCGGGCTCAGTCGATGAGCTTGTGTTCGAGCAGCTTCTTGCGCAGCGTGTTGCGGTTCAGGCCCAGCCATTGCGCCGCGCGCGACTGGTTATGCTGCGCCTGCTCCATCACCACTTCCAGCAGCGGTTTCTCGACCGCCTTCACGAGCATGTCGTGCAGGTTGGCCGGATCGGTGCCGTTGAGGTCGTGGAAGAAGTCTTCCATGCTGGCACGCACACAGTCGTGCAGTTTGTTCTGTTTCATGCGGCCAGTTTCCAGTTGTCTCTCTGAATTGATGCGGTGTCGCTCGCCCACTCGTCCAGGCTGTCGCTCACGCAGCGCAGCTGTGCTTCCACCGTGGTGACGGCGTTCACGCGCGAACGGAACAGCACCGCTGCGCCGGGCGGCAGCGGCAGCGACTGCGCGTACCAGCCGAGGTGCTTGCGGGCGCTGCGCACGCCGGTGGATTCGCCGTACAGGTCGTAGTGGTCGTGCAGGTGGTCGAGCAGCCAGACGCGCACGTCCGCCAGCGAAGGTGGCGGCAGGTGCTCGCCGGTGGCGAGGAAGTGGGCGATCTCGCGGAAGATCCAGGGCCGGCCCTGGGCGGCACGGCCGATCATGATGGCGTCGGCGCCGGTGCGGCGCAGCACCTCGCGCGCCTGTTCGGGGCTGTCGATGTCGCCGTTGGCCACCACGGGAATGCGCACGCGGCTCTTGATGTGCGCCACGGTGTCGTGCTCCGCCTGCCCCTTGTAGCCTTGCTCGCGCGTGCGGCCGTGCACGGTGAGCATCTGCACGCCAGCGGCCTCGGCGGCCAGCGCCAGCGTGGGCGCGTTGCGAACGTTGGCGCACCAGCCGGTGCGCATCTTGAGCGTGACGGGAACGCCATGCGGCTCGCAGGCGGCCGCCACGGCCTCGACGATGCCGATCGCCAGTGCTTCGTCCTGCATCAGCGCGGAGCCAGCCCACTTGTTGCAGACCTTCTTGGCCGGGCAACCCATGTTGATGTCGATGATCTGCGCACCGCGATCAATGTTGTAGCGCGCGGCATCGGCCATCATCTGCGCGTCGGTGCCGGCGATCTGCACCGAGATCGGGGCGGCCTCGCCTTCGTGGTTGGCGCGGCGAGAGGTCTTGAGGCTGTCCTGCAGGTCGGGGCGCGAGGTCACCATCTCGCTGACCGCGTAGCCCGCGCCCAGCCGCTTGCAGAGCTTGCGGAACGGCCGGTCTGTCACCCCCGCCATGGGCGCGACAAACAGGGCATTGGGCAGGGTGAAAGCCCCGAGTTGCATGGCGGTGGGAGAATCGGTGTCAAGCGGTGGAACTGCGGCCACCCCGGCCGAGCGGGGGGCGAAGGAACGCGATTGTATCTGCCTGTTTTTTCAGCAGGCGATAACGTCGCTGTTTTTTTGCTCCGCTGTGGCGACTTCCCGATCACCGGTCTTTCTCAACCCCTTTCATTGCCCATGCCCGACTCGATCAACTATCTGCTGGAACTGCTGGCGTTGCCCGAATTCGGCCTGAGCACGGTGTTCCTGGTGTCCTTCCTGTCGGCCACGCTGCTGCCCTTTGGCTCGGAACCTGCGGTGTTCGGGCTCATCAAGCTCAACCCTCAGCTGTTCTGGCAAACCATCGTTGCGGCCACTGCGGGCAACACGGCGGGCGGTGCCTTGAGCTGGCTCATGGGCCTGGGCGCGCACAAGGCGGTCGACAGGGCGCGCGGCATCCATGTCGACGTCCGTGCGCTGCAGTGGCTGGAGCGCTTCGGCCCCAAGGCCTGCCTTCTGTCGTGGCTGCCCATCGTGGGCGACCCGCTCTGCGTCGTGGCCGGCTGGCTCAAGTTTCCCTTCTGGCCCTGCCTGATGTACATGGCCATCGGCAAGTTCGCCCGCTACCTCACTGTGACCGCCGCGCTGCTGTGGTTCTTCCCGGGCGCGCTGCAACCATGAATGCCACCCGCCCCGCCCTGCCGCGCGCCCTGTGGGCGCTGATGGTGGGCAACTTCGTGATCGGCACTGGCGTGATGGTGGTGCCCGGCACGCTCAACGACATCAGCCTGTCGCTGGGCGTGTCGATTCCGCAGGCCGGCCAGCTCATCACCGCCGCGGCCATTCTGATGGGCGTGGGCGCACCGCTCTTTGCCAGCCTGGTCGCAGGCTGGGACCGGCGGCGCCTGCTCGCGCTGTCGCTGATCTGGTACGGCGTGCTCATGGTGGCGTGTGCACTGGCGCCCAACTACGCCGCCCTGCTGCCGCTGCGCGTGCTCGCCGTCATCTCGCCCGCCATCTTCACGCCGCAGGCCGCCGCCAGCGTGGGCCTGCTCGTGGGGCCGGCGCAGCGCGGGCGCGCCATCACCTTCGTCTTTCTGGGCTGGTCCGTGGCTTCGGTGATGGGCATGCCGCTGTCGGCCTGGATCAGCGGCGAGCTCGGCTGGCGCTGGGCGTTCGGCCTGGTCGCGCTGATGTCCTTCCTCAGCGGCGCGTGGGTGTGGCGTGAAATGCCGGACGGCATCAAACCGGCCGCCCTGTCGCGCGAAGCCTGGGGGCGCACGGTGGGATCGGCGGCGCTCATGTCCGCCGTGGCGGTGACGCTGCTGTCGGCGTTCGGACAGTTCACGCTCTTCTCCTACCTCGCGCCCTACTTCGCGCAGACGCTGGGCGCGAGCGGCGCCATCCTCTCGCTCATGTTCCTGTGGTTCGGCGTCTTCGGCCTCGCGGGCAACGTGGTGGTGACGCGCTTCATCGACCGCATCGGCGCGCCGAACGCGGTGTTCATCACGCTCGGGCTCATGGTGTTCTGCCTGCTGCTCTGGCCGCTGGGGCGCCACGGCATCTGGGCGCAGGCGCTGGTGGTTGTTCCATGGGCGCTGGGCTGCTTCTCGAGCAACTCGGCGCAGCAGGCGCGGCTGGTGCAGATTTCACCCGAACTGGCGTCCGCCACGGTGGCCCTCAACACCTCGGCCATGTACGGCGGGCAGGCCCTGGGTGCGGCGCTGGGCGGCGTGATGATCGCGCAGGGCCGCATGCTGCAGTTGCACCAGGTCGGCGTGGTGGTGCTGCTCACCGCGATGGCGGTGAGCGCATGGGCCGCCCTGCTTCAGAAGCGTTCGTGCGCGGCGGCGTAACGCCACTGGCCTGAAGGCAGGCCATCGAGCCCGATGCGGCCCAGCCGCTGGCGCCGCACCGCCGCCAGCTGCAGCCCCGCCCGCTCCGCGAGGTGCGCCACCTGGCCCGGCAGCGTGCCCTTGATGGCCAGCCGCAGGCGCCGTTCGCTCTGCCAGCTCGCACGTGCGGAAGGCACGGCCCAGCCGTCGAAGAACAAGGCCTTGCCGAGCGACTGCAGCACCGCCTCGCGGCGCGCGTCGTCGTCCAGCGCAGGATCGTCCTGCACCTCCACCAGCCATTCGTGCTCCAGCGGCGATGACGCGTCGTTGATCTTGCGTGCCACGCCCGGGTTCTGCGTGAACACCATGAGGCCGCTGGACATCACCTCCAGTGGTGCCACCGGCAGCAAGCGGTGCGTGTGGGCCTTGAGCGGGCGGATGCCCGAGCGATCACCAGAGAAGCGCTTGCCCGTGGCGAGCCAGCGCGCGGCCACGTCGTCGGGCAGGTGCTCCGCTTCGGGCAGGGTTGCACCGGCGGGCTTGTGCCACACCAGCGTCACCGGCACGAGCGGCTCGGGCCGCGCCTGCGGGTCGAGCGCCACCGTCTGTTCATCGCGCACACGGGCCATCGGCTCTTCCACCACGGCACCGTCCACGCGCACCCAGCCGCCCGCGATGTAGATCTCGGCGTCGCGGCGTGAGCAGGAGAGTTGCGCGGCCAGCCGCTTGGCCAGGCGCTGGGGTTCGGAAGGACGGATCGGTTCGTTCATGCCGCCGACTCTACAACCTGCCCGGTGAAGGCAGGTCCATCAAGCCGGTCTTGCGGCGGTGGATGCCCGGACCACCAGCTCGGGGCGCAGCACCACCGTGGAAGCCGAGCCGGGTTTGCCGAGGATGAGGTCGAACATCATCTCGGCTGCGCGCCAGCCCAGCTCGCGGTGTGGAAGGCGCACGGTGGTGAGCGGAGGCGACACCAGATCCACCAGCGGCATGTCGTTGTGCCCGGTGATGGAGATGTCCTCCGGCACCCGCAAGCCCGCCGCGTGCATGACGTCGTAGGCACCCAGCGCCACCAGGTCGTTGCAGCAGACCACCGCCTCGGGGCGGGATGACGTGGTGGCCAGCAGCTGTTGCATGGCCACGCGCCCGGCCTCGCGGCTGTACGCGGTGCATTCCACGATGCTGCCGGGTTGCAGGGCATGGTCGCGCAGGGCCTGTTCGAAACCCTGCCGGCGGCCCAGGCCGGTCGGCGAGCTCTGGGGGCCGGCCAGGTGCGCGATGCGCTTGTGGCCCAGCTGGGCCACGTGGTCCACGGCGAACTTCATGGCCAGCCGGTCGTCGCTGACCACCGCGCCCAGACGGCCGGAATCGTCAGCGCGGTTGACCAGCACGGTGGGCAGGCCGGTGGCGGTCACGAACTCCACCAGCGGGTCGTCTCGCGTCACCGTCGCCATGATCAGACCGGCCACCTGCTGCGCCAGCAAGCGCTCCAGCACGGCCTTGGCATTGGCGGCATCGCGGACGTTCGCGATCAGCATGAAGTAATGGCGCGCAGACGCGCTGGCTTCGATGCCTTCCAGGATGGGCGGAAAAACAGAGTTGGTGATGTCGGGCAGCAGCACGCCGATGAAGTTCGAGCGCCCCGTGCGCAACGCGGCCGCGGTGCGGTTGGGCCGGTAACCCAGGCGCCTTGCCGCGGCCTCCACCTGCTTGAGCACCTCGGCGCTGATGAGCTGCCGGCGGTTCGGGTCCAGCGCGCGCGACACCGTGGACACGTGCACGCCCGCGGCCTGCGCCACGTCGCGGATGGTGACCGCCTGGCCGGCGGGCGACGGGGAGCTGCTCTGCGAAGGTGACGTCATGGCGCGGCGATTGTAGAGATGAAAGAACACGCGGGCCCAAGCCCAGGACCAACCCGCATGCACTTGCATGCGAGCACTTCACCATGCTCGATTTCGCGCACGGCAGTGTCTGCTTCGCACCCCCTTCATCACCGCGCGCGAAGCGATCAAAGGCCTGCCTGGGCGCCCCGCCCGCGTGGGCATGGCACATGTGGCCGAGGTGAAGGACAGCGCCTGAGCCCGGGCGCTGGCGTTCTCAGGAAGAGAACAGGAAGTTCATCACGTCGCCATCCTTGACGACGTATTCCTTGCCTTCGGCGCGCATCTTGCCCGCGTCCTTCGCGCCCTGCTCCCCTTTGAAGGCGATGTAGTCGTCGAAGCCGATGGTCTGGGCGCGGATGTAGCCCTTCTCGAAGTCGGTGTGGATCACGCCAGCGGCCTGCGGGCCGGTGTCGCCCACGTGGATGGTCCAGGCGCGCACTTCTTTCACACCGGCGGTGAAATAGGTCTGCAGGCCGAGCAGCTGGTAGGCCGCGCGGATGAGGCGGTTCAGGCCCGGCTCGTCCTGTCCGAGTTCCTTGAGGAATTCAAGACGGTCGGCGTCGTCCATCTCGGACAGTTCGGCCTCGATCTTGGCGCAGATGGCCACCACTGGCGCGTTCTGCTTTGCCGCGAATTCCTTCAGGCGGTCCAGCAGCGGGTTGTTCTCGAAGCCGTCTTCCGACACGTTGGCCACGAACATGGCGGGCTTGGCCGTGATCAGGAAGAACTGCTTGAGCTGGGCCTGTTCTTCCTTGCTGAAATCGATGGTGCGCACCGGCTGCGTGTCGTTCAGCGCGGCCTGGCATTTCTCCAGAATCGCCACCTGCTTGATCGACTCCTTGTCGCCCGAGCGTGCGGTCTTGCTCACGCGGTGCAGGGCCTTCTCCACCGAGGCCAGATCGGCCAGGCAGAGCTCGGTCTGGATGACCTCGATGTCGGCGATCGGGTCGACCTTGTTGGCGACGTGGATCACGTTCGGGTCTTCGAAGCAGCGCACCACGTTGACGATGGCGTCGGTCTCGCGGATGTGCGCGAGGAACTTGTTGCCCAGGCCCTCGCCGGTGCTCGCGCCCGCCACCAGGCCGGCGATGTCCACGAACTCCACGATGGCCGGCACCACACGCTCGGGCGTCACGATGTCGGCCAGCTGCGCCAGACGGGGATCGGGCACCTCCACCACACCGGTGTTGGGCTCGATGGTGCAGAAGGGGTAGTTCTCGGCCGCGATGCCGGCCTTGGTCAGCGCGTTGAAGAGGGTGGACTTGCCCACGTTGGGCAGGCCCACGATGCCGCATTGGAGGCTCATGGAAGACTTTCGGAACGGTCGGGGAAACCCGCGATTTTAAAGGGCGGGGGTCAGTCGAATTTCCAGTCGGCGCCCACCGCCTGGCCGACGCGCAGCATCTGGCCGTCGCCCTCCAGCACGATGGCGTTCATGCCGAAGGTGATGGCGCCGTTGAGGCGGGGGTCCTGACGGTAGGCCTGCAGCGTGTCGTTCACCTCGGGGCTGGAGACCGCGGTGGCCGGGTCGATGTTGGGAATCGGGCAGCGGCCACAGGGCTTCACCGGTTCGATCAGCGCCGAAGCGCCGTCACCGGTGTCGATGCGCATCGCGCCCACGCGGTCCTCGTCGTGCGATTCGATGCCGGCCAGCACGATGTTCGGCCGGAAGCGCAGCATCTCCACCGGCGCATGGCCGGCCGCGCCCAGGCGGCTGTTCAGCTCGTCGAGCGATGCGGTGCTGGTCACCAGCACGCTGAAACCGTCGGCGAACTGCGTCACGGCCTCGCGGCCGCCGGTCCATTTCTGGCTGCTCACGCGGCGCACCTCGGGGTCGAAACGCGCCAGGCGCAGGCGCTTGAGGTTGTCCGGCGCTTCGGGGCCGAGGAAATCGCTGAACCACTGGGCCGCCAGGTCGCCCATGTCGCAGGCCATCACCTCGTCGTCCCACACGCGCACCTTCAGCGGGCCTTCGGCCGCGTCCAGCGCCAGGTGCAGCGACAGCATGCCGGGCGCGCGCAGCACCAGCTGGCCCATCTTGAAAGCGGTCTGGATCAGCGCCATGCGGGGCAGCTCGCGCTGGGTGACGAATTCGCCCTCGGTGTCCACCACCATCCAGGCGCGGTCGTACAGCAGGCCGGTCTCGGTCAGCTCGGCTTCCGTCAGCTGGATGCCCGCGCAGGACTTGACCGGATAGACCCACAGCTGGGCGATGGTGGCCTGGACGTCGGCGGCGGGGCTGTCTGCACTCATGGTGGTTGGTGGCGTCAATGGAAGGAATGAAGGCGGCCCCGGCTGTCCGGCGCGGCGGCGCGCCCGGCTGGCGGGCCTTGCCCGGCATGGGGGCGGGGGTATCGTCTGGGCAAGGCCCGGATTGTGCCCTGCTCCTAAAATCCCCACATGAACTCCCCTGCCCCCCGCTCCGGCGCCGCCCGGCGTTTCGACGTCACCATCCGTGGGGCCGGCGTGGTGGGCCAGACCCTGGCCCTGCTGCTGGCGCGCGACCGCCTGCGCGTGGCCCTGGTCGGCACACCACGCGGCCCGCAGGACACGCCCGACGTGCGCGCCTACGCCATCAACGCCACCTCACGCGACCTGCTGCGCTCGGTGCGCGCCTGGCCCGAAGCTGACCCGCAGGACACGCGCGTGCCCCCCGTCACGCCGGTGAGCGCGATGCAGGTGTGGGGCGACGATGGCGGCGAACTGCAGTTCTCGGCCGACGACCAGGGCGCCGACGCGCTGACCTGGATCGTGGACGTGCCCGCGCTGGAGCAGCGCCTGTCCGACGCCGTGGGCTTCCAGGGCGGCATCGAACGCATGACCGAAGCGCCACCCGCCGCCCTCACCATCGTCTGCGAGGGCAAGCGCAGCCAGACGCGCGAGGAACTGGGGCTGGAATTCGACGTGCGCCCTTACCCGCACAAGGCGGTGGCGGCGCGGCTGCTCTGCGACCAGCCGCACGGCGGCATCGCCCGGCAGTGGTTCGCCGACGGCGAGGTGATGGCCCTGCTGCCGCTGGGTGGCGTCTCGGGGAACTCCGTGGCGCTGGTGTGGTCTGTCCCTGCACAGCAGGCCGACGCCTGGCTGCAAGCCGACCCGACCACCTTCACCCAGGCCGTGCAGGCGCGCTGCGCCCAGGCCCTGGGCCACATGCACATGGAAAGCCCCGCCCAGGCCTGGCCCCTCGAACTGTCTCGCGCCCAGCGCTGGATTGCCCGCACCGCCCAGGGCGGCGTGGCGCTGGCCGGCGATGCGGCACACGCCATGCACCCGCTGGCGGGCCAGGGCCTCAACGTGGGCCTGGCCGACGCCGCCGAGCTGGCGCGCGTGCTGCAGCAGCGCGAGTACTGGCGCGAACTGGGCGACCTGAAGCTGCTGCGCCGCTACGAACGCGCGCGCGCCGCCGAAGTGGGCGCCATGGGCTGGGTCACCGACGGCCTGTTCGGCCTGTTCTCGCACAGCGACTCGCGCCTGCAGGCCTTGCGCAACTGGGGCCTGAGCGGCTTTGACCGCAGCGGCCCGTTCAAGCGCTGGATCGCGCGGCAGGCCATGGGCCAGCCCGGCATGTGAGCCACACTCCTTTTTCGAATGCCCACGAGGCCCTCCCGATGAAACTCCTCAAATCCCTCCTGATCCTGGCCCTGGCCGCCCTGTCCATGGTGGCCCTCGCGCAGGAAGCCACCATCCGCAAGAACCTGGCCGAACGCCTGCCCAACCTGCCGCCCATCGACGAGGTCAGCAAGACGCCGATGCCCGGCATCTTCGAGGTGCGGATCAACCAGAGCGACCTGTTCTACACCGATGCGGAAGGCAACTACCTCATCCAGGGCTCGATGATCGACACCAAGGCCCGCGTGGACCTGACCGAGCAGCGCGTGGAAAAACTCACCGCCATCGCGTTCAAGGACCTGCCCCTGAAAGACGCGTTCACCATCGTGCGCGGCAACGGCAAGCGCAAGATGGCCGTGTTCGAAGACCCGAACTGCGGCTACTGCAAGCGCTTCGAGCGCGACCTGATGAAGATCGACAACGTGACGGTGCACGTGTTCCTGTACCCGATCCTGAGCGCCGACTCGGGTGAGAAGTCGCGCAACATCTGGTGCGCGAAGGACAAGGGCAAGGCCTTCATCGACTGGATGGTGCGCGACGTGACGCCGCCTTCTGCCACCTGCGATGCGGCCGCCGTGGCGCGCAACTTCGAGTTCGGCAAGAAGGCCCGCATCACCGGCACGCCGACCATCATCTTCGCCAACGGCACGCGCGTGCCCGGTGCCATCGGCGCCGAACAGATCGAGAAACAACTCGCGGAAGCCAAGCCTTGAGCACGCGCGCCAGGGCCGGCAAGGCCGCGCGCGCCGGCGTGCGCTACAGCGTCTCGGTGCTGAACGCGAACGCCCACCTGTTCGCCATCACCCTGCAGGTCGAGCGACCAGCGAAGAACCAGCGCGTGAGCCTGCCGGTGTGGATTCCCGGCAGCTACCTGGTGCGCGAGTTCTCGCAGAACCTGCAGCAGTTGAGCGCTTCGCAGAGCGGCAAGCCAATCGGCCTCAAGCAGCTCGACAAGCACCGTTGGCAGGCCGCGGCTGAAGCCGGCAAGCCGCTGGAATTGCGCTACGAGGTCTACGCCTTCGACGCCTCGGTGCGCACCGCCTTTCTCGACGCCTCCCGCGGCTTCTTCAACGCCACCAGCCTCTGCCTGCGCGTGCTCGGCCAGGAAGACCAGCCGCACGCCCTCGAGCTGCTGGAGGGCGACGCCACGGCGGGCTGGGAAGTGGCCACCGGCCTCACGCCGCACGAAGTGGATGCGCAGGGTTTCGGCCACTATCGGGCGGAGAACTACGACGAGCTCGCCGACTGCCCGGTGGAAATGGGCCGTTTCTGGAGCGCCAGCTTCACCGCCTCGGGCGTAGAGCACCGCTTCGTCGTCGCCGGCGCGGGCGAGTGGATGGATGGCGAGCGCCTGATCCGCGACACCCGGAAGATCTGCGAGACGCAGATCGCTTTCTGGCACGGCCAGGAAAAGCCGCCGTTCTCGCGCTATGTCTTCATGCTGTACGCCAGCGCCGACGGCTACGGCGGCCTGGAGCACCGCAACTCCACCGCATTGATCTGCCAGCGCGCCGACCTGCCCCGCGCGCCCGCCAACGGCGAGAAGCCCGCAGCCCTCAAGGCCACCGACGGCTACACCACCCTGCTCGGCCTGATCAGCCACGAGTACTTCCACACCTGGAACGTGAAGCGCCTGCGGCCGGCCGAGTTCGCGCGTTACGACTACGACGCCGAGAACCACACCGAACTGCTCTGGTTCTTCGAGGGCTTCACCAGCTACTACGACGACCTGATGCTGCGCCGCGCCGGCCTGATCGACGACGCCACCTACCTGCAGCTGGTGGCCAAGACGCTCAACCAGGTGCAGCAGACCCCGGGCCGCCTGGTGCAGACCGTGGCACAGGCCAGCTTCGACGCCTGGGTGAAGTACTACCGGATGAACGAGAACACGCCCAACGCGACGGTGAGCTACTACACCAAGGGCTCGCTGGTGGCGCTGTGCCTGGATCTCACGCTGCGCGCCGAAGGCCACAGCTCGCTCGACGCGGTGATGCGCGAACTCTGGCAGCGCTGCGAAGGCGGCCCGATGCGCGAGGCCGACCTGCTCCGCGCCCTCAAGCGCCTGGGCAAGCGCAGCTTCGAGAGCGACATCCATGCCTGGGTGCACAGCACGGACGAACTGCCCCTGCCCTCGCTGCTGGAAACGCGTGGCGTGAAGGCGGCGCACGACAAGGCGCCACTGGCGCAGCAGCTCGGCTTGCGGGTGAGCGAAGCCGGCGGCAGTCTGGTCGTCAAGACCGTGCTGCGCGGCGGCGCGGCAGAAGCGGCCGGCATGGCGGCGAACGACGAATGGCTGGGCCTGGAGTTTCCACCCGCGAAAAAAGGCGGCGAGACCGAGGCATGGCGCATCTACAAACTGGACGAACTGCCCCCGCTGCGCGCACGCCGGCCCAAACTGATCGCCCTGGTCTCGCGCGACAAGCGCCTGCTGCGACTGCCGCTGAACTGGCCCACCGAATCGTTCACCGTGCGGCTGTCGGTGGGCGATGCCGAAAAACTGACCCCCTGGCTGGGCGATACCCGCAGCGCCTGAAGCGCCGCGGGGGGGTGCTTCACCGCTTGTCCAGAACCCGCTTGGCCTTGCCCTGGCTGCGCTCCACGCCGCCTTCCGGCTTGAGCTGCACCAGCACCGTGCTGCCCACGAACACCTTGATGTCGTGCTGCAGCTGCCTTGAGGCCTCCAGAGCCTCCTCGCTCTCGGGCGCCAGACCGGCGCGCGTTTCCACCACCACCGTGAGGTCGTCCATCGGCCCCTGTCGCGTGAGCACGCACTGGTAGTGCGCGCTGAGCGCAGCGCGCTTGAGGATCAGCTCCTCGATCTGCGTGGGAAACACATTGACGCCGCGCACGATCATCATGTCGTCGCTGCGGCCGGTGATCTTCTCCATGCGGCGCATCGGGCGCGCGGTGCCGGGCAGCAGCCGCGTGAGGTCGCGCGTGCGGTAGCGGATGATGGGCAGCGCCTCCTTGGTGAGGCTGGTGAACACCAGCTCGCCCATCTCGCCGTCGGGCACCGGTTCACCGGTCTCGGGGTCGATGATCTCGGGATAGAAATGGTCTTCCCAGATGGTCGGACCGTCCTTGGTCTCCACGCATTCGTTGGCCACACCCGGCCCCATGACCTCGGACAGGCCATAGATGTCCACCGCGTCGATGCCCATGCGCTGCTCGATCGCCAGGCGCATGTCGT